>OLSQ01000035.1_pt1 | contig 131655 bp, 123 predicted proteins | sample 1672561 | NCBI WGS metagenome assembly OLSQ01 (sample SAMEA3136699, study PRJEB25190) | human gut metagenome | biome: human gut; feature: human-associated habitat; material: faeces | place: Austria | collected 2013
TTGGGTAATGTCAGGAGGTAGTGGTACAGAAATGTATTGAGTAATATATGTAAGAATTTCTTCTAAAGTCATATTATCATAATATTTTGTATATAAAGAGTTATTGGATAGGACATCTATCATAGCGTAGTACCTTGGTCCACTATCATTTACTTTTTCTCTTTCTTTATCCCTTCCACAGTATGCGAGACTTGAAAAGCTTTTTTTATGTAATTATAGAGATTGCATCAAAAAAACAATCCCTTACCCAATAGGATAAAGGATTGTCCGGAAATATTTTGTTGAAGCCTGGTTAAAAAAATAATTTCTTTTTGTAATGTGATGTCATTTAATGAATTTTTTAACATCGGAAGCGAGATAAAGAGAACCGCATACCAAAACTACGTCATCGTCTTTCGCCTTTTTCAAGGCTTTGTAATAAGCCTTTTCCGGATTCGGCTCCGGGCGGACTTTTTTGCAGTATTGCTTTACCTCTTTGGCAAGCGATTTTGCGTCAAGCGTTCTCGGATTTGAAGCTTCTGTCGTATAAATTCTCTCGCAAAGAGGAGCAAGCTTTTTGACGGCATACCTGTAATCCTTGTCCTTCATCATTCCGAAAACAGCGATGATTTTCCTGTTTGCGCAGAATTTTACAAGCGTATTGCAAAGAGCATCCACTCCCTCGGCATTGTGTCCGCCGTCAATTATCGTAAGCGGTGTATGTGAAATAATCTCCGTCCTTGCAGGAACTTTCACCTTTGAAATTCCGTCAATCAAGCTCTTATATGTAACATTCCATCCGTTCTGCTTTAGAACATTGATTGCCGCAACGGCGGTCGCAAAATTATAAAGCTGATGTTTGCCCGTCAGCGGAATTTTGAATGTACAGCCGGCATAGATTATCGTCGAGCCGTCAATTTCTTCTCTCACGAGGCGAATTTTGCTCAATTCATGCGGAAAATATTTGCAATTCTTCTCCTTTGCCTTATCCTTAATAAACCGTTCAACGGCAAAATCAGGCTGAGGATAACCGACAACATTACCGCCCTCTTTGAAAATTCCGCATTTGTGCTCGGCAATTTTCAGTAGTGTGTCTCCGAGAATATTTGTATGGTCGAGAGAAATAGAGGTTATAACGCTGACCACGGATTTCTTTATGATATTCGTTGAGTCAAGCAGTCCGCCGAGCCCGACCTCAAGCACGACGATATCACAATTCTGCCTGAGAAAATAAAGAAACGCTGTGATTGTAATAATCTCAAACTCGGTCGGTTCAATCCCCTGCTTTGAGAGCTTTTCGACAACAGGCTTGACCTCTGAAATAATTTCCGCCAAATCCTCCTGTGAAATCATCTCACCGTTGATTTGAATTCTCTCACGAAAATCGACAACAAACGGAGACGTGAAAAGTCCGACCTTATATCCGCTTTCCGAAAGAACGGAAGCAATCATATGACAGGTTGAACCTTTACCGTTCGTTCCAGCAACATGAACATATTTCAGCTTATCCTGCGGATTATCAAAGGCATTGCATAGTGCCTCAATACGTTCCATGCCGGGTCGGCTGCCGAATTTATCCCTCGAATGTATGAAATTCAATGCTTCGTTATAATTCATTGTATCACTCTTTTATTATAATCTTGCCTCGTCTGCAGAGGCGTTAAGAAAGCTTCTAATAACTACGAATGCGAAAAAGAATAGCCGGCTAAATCATTACCTCCCCAAAATAAAAATGAGGAGGTTGATTTTAATTTTTACTTTTGGAATTTCTCGATGCTCTCGTCGATCATGGCAATCTTGTCACGAAGCTTCTGTGCGGCTTCACGCTGACCGTCAACAACAGCCTTCGGAGCTTTTGCAACGAAGTTTTCGTTATTGAGCTTCTTGTCAATAAATTCAAGATCCTTGAGGACCTTCTCCTTCTCCTTATTGAGTCTTGCAATTTCCTTTTCAAAATCAACAAGCTCACCGAGAGGGATATAAATCTTAGCGTCGGTCGTAACGATACAAACGGCGTCATCAATCTCAAAGCTGTCACCTATCTCGGCTTCGGAGCATGAAGCAAGTCTCTGCATGAAGATGCCGGCTTTCTCAAAGGTATCCTTATGAGCCGTAGCTATATAATACTTTGCCTTCTTTGACGGCGGAACATTCATTTCAGCTCTGCGGTTACGGATAGCACGAACTGCTTCCATAATTCTGTCCATTTCCTGCTCTTCAACGCTGAAATCGTATTCATCCTTATAAACAGGCCACTCTGAAATCATTATGGACTCGCCCTCGTGAGGCAAGGTCTGCCATATTTCCTCCGTGATGAACGGCATAAACGGGTGAAGGAGCTTGAGCGTGTTCGACATGATGTAAACAAGCATATCTCTTGCCGTCTGAGCCGCTTTTTCATCGCCGGAATTGAGTCTTATCTTTGAAATCTCTATATACCAGTCACAGAATACGTCCCAAATGAAATCGTAAAGCTTCTGAACTGCGATACCAAGCTCAAACTTGTCAAGGTTATCCGTAACTTCCTTTGTAAGCTTATTGAAAAGGCTGAGGATCCACTTGTCCTCAAGTGCAAGTTCGTCGGGAATATGCGGAGCTTTTTCGTCCTCGCCGAGATTCATAAGAATAAATCTCGCCGCATTCCAAAGCTTATTTGCAAAATTACGGCTTGCGCCGACCTTTTCATCGGAGAAACGCATGTCGTTTCCGGGGCTGTTACCCGTTGCAAGAGTAAATCTGAGTGCGTCTGCGCCGTACTCGTCAATAACAATAAGCGGATCAATTCCGTTACCGAGAGACTTTGACATCTTTCTGCCCTGCGCGTCACGTACAATACCGTGAATGAATACCGTGTCAAACGGTCTTTCGTGCATATTCTCAACAGACGAGAAAATCATTCTTGCAACCCAGAAGAAGATAATATCATAGCCAGTAACAAGCGTGCTTGTCGGGAAATAATGAGCAAGCTCAGGTGTTTTGTCCGGCCAGCCGAGAGTTGAGAACGGCCAAAGTGCGGACGAGAACCATGTATCGAGCGTATCCGGATCCTGAGTGAGATGATTGCAGCCGCATTTCGGGCAAACTGTCGGTGTTTCCTTTGAAACAACAACCTCGCCGCACTCGTCGCAGTACCATGCCGGAATCCTGTGACCCCACCAAAGCTGACGGGAAATACACCAGTCCTTGATGTTTTCCATCCAGTGATAATATGTCTTATCGAAACGCTCGGGAACGAACTTAACTTCGCCGTTCTTTACGCAGTCAATAGCCGGCTTTGCGAGCGGCTCCATCTTAACGAACCACTGCTTTGAAACCTTGGGCTCAATTGAGCTGTGGCAACGGTAGCAAACGCCGACGTTATGCGAATAGTCCTCAATCTTAACGATAGCACCCTCTTTTTCGAGGTCCTCAACGATCGCCTTACGAGCTTCCATTCTGTCCATTCCGGCATACTTGCCCCATTCGGGCTTGATGTGTGCATCGTCTGTAAATGTATCAATAACCTCAAGGTTGTGTCTGAGACCAACCTCAAAGTCGTTCGGGTCATGGGCAGGTGTGATCTTAACGCAGCCTGTTCCGAAATCCATTTCAACATAGTCATCGGCAATGACCGGGATCTCTCTGTGAACGATCGGAAGAATAAGCGTCTTGCCGACAATATCCTTGTATCTTTCATCATTCGGGTTAACTGCAACTGCAGTATCGCCGAGCATTGTCTCGGGTCTTGTCGTTGCAAGCTCAAGATAGCCGCTTCCGTCCTTGAACGGATAGCGAAGATGCCAGAAGTGACCTGCCTGATCCTCATATTCAACCTCGGCGTCCGAAATTGAGGTGAGGCAATGCGGGCACCAGTTGACTATACGCTCGCCGCGATAGATAAGCCCCTTATTGTAAAGATTGACGAAAACCTCTTTAACAGCCTTGCTGCAGCCCTCGTCCATTGTGAATCGCTCTCTGTCCCAGTCGCAGGAGGAGCCCATTTTCTTGAGCTGTTCGATGATTCTGCCACCGAACTTTTCTTTCCACTCCCAGGCTCTTTTGAGAAAGCCCTCACGTCCGATATCTTCCTTTGTGATACCCTCTTTACGCATGGCTTCAACGATTTTAGCCTCGGTTGCGATAGAAGCATGATCCGTTCCGGGAAGCCACAAAGCGTCATAGCCCTGCATTCTTCTGTAACGGATAAGAATATCCTGAAGTGTGTTGTCCAGCGCATGACCCATGTGAAGCTGACCGGTGATGTTCGGCGGCGGTATAACTATAGTATACGGCTTCTTATCCGGGTCGCACTTTGCGTGAAAGTACTTTCCGTCGAGCCAAAATTTATAAATTCTGTCCTCGACGTCTTTCGGATCGTACTGTTTAGCAAGATCTTTTGCCATTGAAATATCCTCCTTATGTCAATGCAGTTAATTTACAGTATAAATAAAAACTCGCCTCAAGGAAAACCTTGAGACGAGATAAAACCCGCGGTACCACTCAATTTGTATTCAAAGAATACCACTCAAAACCTTAACGCAGAATAACGGGAGGGTTCTACGGCAAAAGCTTTCTTCCCTCCGGCTCGGGAGCTACAATCCGAATAACGGCCGACGTCTCTCACCTGCCGACGCCTCTCTGAAAACCGAACAATCCGAATACTCTCCGTCTTTGCCTTTCGATATTGCTATTATTCTATCATCACGGAAGATTTTTGTCAATAGAAATTCACTTTTTTTCGTTAGCCGCACGGCCAAGAGCCGCTTCGATATTTCCCGAAACGGTTATGTTGAGCAAGTGCATAAGCTCCTGACTCGACATCCGTGCCGCGCCGTTAGTTTCGAGCCAGCTCTGTACCATTCCGCCGAAAGCTATCGCATAGAAATTTGAAATAAAGTTTTTATAGTACTCGTCAATATTAAGATCTTTCGACCGGAGGTCAACAACACGTTTTATACTTGTCCTTAACCCCTCGTAAACGAAGTTTGAAAAATAAACCATGGCTCTTGAGTTTATAACGCTGAGAATTTCATTTCTATGCTCCTCAATATAATTGAAAAGAGCCTTGATTACCTCTTCCCAGTCGTCTCTTGTACCAACCTCACCCTGAAGAAACGCTTTGTTGTTTTTCTCGATAAGCTCAACCGCGTCATGCTGGTACATCCACTCGACAAGAGCATAAATATCCTGAAAATGATAATAAAATGTCTGTCTGTTTACCCCGCAGGCATCAACTATCTCATGGATTTTGATTTTATCAAGAGGTTTTTTCCGCATCAGATTTCTTAACGATTCTGCAAGCATCAGTTTTGTTTTATCACCCGAACGCTGACTTGCCATTTTATCACTTCCTTTATGATTTTGTTAAAATTATAACACACTATTATACAAATATCAAGACATTTTACTATACAGTTGTATATACAATATTGGGATATTGTAAGATTTTTAGCAAAAATATATAGCCTGCAAAAAGCAGGCTTAAGTTTTATAAATACTGTCTGATTTCAGCCGTAAAATCGCTTTCGATTTTAATCAGTCTTTTTGTCAGTTCCTTTGACGCATCATCGGCGGCTTTATACTGATTTAGATATCGGCAGAGAGATTTTACTCCCATATTGCAGCCGTCGGTCATCAAATCGGCAATTGTTTCATCGGATTTTTCGGCAGCCATTCTAAAATTTGTTTTAAGCTGTGACATTCCCTTAATAAAAGGATTGGGGTTTTTGCCGTCATCGTGATACTTGCCGAGCAGCTTTTGGATATCGCCGTTGAGCTGCTGATGGTCGTCCTTCAAATCTATGAGCTTTGCTTTAAATCTATCATTTTCAACATCGGAAAGCACCTCGTCTATCGCAGCAATCCCCATTTTAACTCCGGCGTCGCACTCTCTGAGAAGCCGTATTGTATCCTGTTCGATCATTTTTCTTCACCTCTACCCTATTTTTACCGATAATTAAAATAATATACAATAATAAAAGAACGGATAAAGAGCGAAAAAAAATCGACAACCCTCAAAAGAAGATTGTCGATACTGGTGCGGATGTTCATAAGGGATTTAATAACAATGCCGGGACGTACAATCTATTCAGTTTCAAACGCACATTTTCAAAAAGTTCTCTTTTGCGGTACAATGTACTTGCAAAGGAGGATTTTGCATTATGAAAGTTGAAGATGTTAAGCACAAAGTAACCCTTGATGATTTTGAGCACCGCCTGCTCATCGGTTGTGTCAATGCCGCAAGAACAATGTATATTGAGCAAAACAAACCGACCGAGGATGTGTATGATTTGCTTGTCAAAATCATTAAAGCACCGTCAAAGAAAGTGAGTGTGAGAGTATGAAAGATGAATTTGTGAAGAACATAGGTGTTTGGGGACAGCGGCACTATGCTTACTTGAAAAAGCACAGCCCGACAGTAATCAATGTTATGCGTATGAAAGGAACGCTTGAGCAGTATCTGCGTGATCTTGATCGGGACGCACAGGAAATGTTCGAGCTGCTTGTGAAACAGTACGCCAAGATTGAGGGCATCACCGAGCAACTAAAAATTGAGAACCAAATTGAATGGGTAGGACGGATGAATAATATCAAAGCACGGGTGACAAATGTTGTAATAGAAGAACTCATATATTGTTGAAACGGCGGAGTCTGAAACATGACTCCGCTTTTCATTTTACGGCAAGGCTATGGTGATTTCACAAATCCACCGAAAAATCCGCTCAAGCATCACATAATATTGCTGTATCTGTTTTACAACACAAATATCCTAAAAAACGACTTGACAAACGATAAATGTTGCGGTATAATAGTTACAACAAAGAAAAACGCCCTGAATTTGGTAGAAATTCAGGGCGCCGATGAGCATCTTGTAATACTCTATAGTAGCGAATATAGTATACCATATTTTTATGGATTAGTCAAGATGCCATCTATTTGTTAATTCAAACGAAAGGAGAATAAGATGGTATACATTGATAAAGTGCATTACGAGCAGGATAGATATGGGAATGAATATATTGCGAAATTAAAGTGGACAAACGACCTTTACTCTGCTGCCACAAAAGAATGCACCAAGCGGGATATGATTAACTTCATAAACGGGCATCCCAATGTTACAAAGACCAAGTATTATCGTTATGGTAATTGGACTGTTGGCGAAGATGTTCGTGTAGTTGACAACTCATATCTTCGTACAGATGCAAACAACATAAAATCAGATAATCTCGGTTCTCTTCCGAGATATTAAAGAAAACAGGCACAGGATTCTATCTTACTGTGCCTCATTTCAAAAAGAGGTTGCCAATGAAACACATAAAACTTAGTGAAATTGCTAACATCAATTTCTGCACAGTCACTCCGTCGAGGTCAAAACCATCAGCAGCTCCAACCAAATGGCTTGTATGTGCAAACTTTTTAGTAGACAATGAAATCGATAAACATCTATCTGTAAACAATGTACATCCGGACGAAAACTGGCTTTTACATAAGAATGATATCATTGTAAAAAGAATCGCACCTACCTTTGTAAATTATATTGATAGCATTGATAATGGTATTTATTGTGGAAACAACCTTATTATCATCACTCCCAATGACAAGGTGAACTCTAAATATCTTGCTATGATATTAAATGAGCAAATCGGAAGTCTATCCAAAGAAAGTTCTATCGGAGCTGTCATGAAATCAATTAGCAGAACTGATCTTGAAGAAATGAGCATTCCATTTCCTGATATCAAAACACAAAAGGCGATCGGCTCGCTTTGGCATAACGGAATTGAATTGAAAAAGAAACGAATTCGGCTCGCAGAGCTTGAAAATATAAAAATGAATTACACTATCAACAAAGCAATTAAGATGCTCGGAGGAAAGAAAAATGGCTAAGACAACTTTTGATGATATTAAGCGCGCATTATGGGCAGGGGCTAACACCTTCCGTGATAACATTGACGCTTCAAATTACAAAGACTATGTTCTTTCAATGTTTTTTGTCAAATATCTCAGCGATACTTTTGATGAAAATGTAAAAGAGCTTGAAAAAGAATACAGCGGTATTCGACTTGAACGTCAAATTGCAAATCTGCCCTTTTCATTAAAGAAAGAGTATACCTTTGATTATCTCCTTGAAAATCAGTTCGCCCCCGATTTGGGAACAAAAATCAGTGAAGCACTTACCGGTCTTGAAAGCTCCAATGCCATTTTGAGCGGCATTTTCCGTGGTATTGATTTTAACAGCGAGAGCAATCTTGGCAAGAAAGAGCAAAAGAATCCGATTCTTCGCAATTTGCTTAATGATTTTGCCGACCTTGATTTGCATCCGAGTAATATAGAAGTTAAAGAAAACCAAGTACCTGCTGATATTATCGGTGATGCATATGAGTATATGATTGGCGAGTTTGCCACAATGGCAGGCAAAAAGGCAGGCTCGTTCTTCACCCCACAGCAGGTTTCCGAGGTTATGGCACAAATTGTCTCTCCGGTTGAGGGCGACCGCATTTATGACCCTACCTGCGGTTCCGGATCACTGCTTATACGTGCGGCAAGAAAAGGCGGATTTGATAAAGTGCAGATGTACGGGCAGGAGAAAAACAATTCTTCCATTTCAATGGCTCGTATGAATATGTTTATCCACGATATTCAGGATGCCAATATTAAATGGGGCGATACCCTTGCCAACCCTCAGCATCTTGACAGCGACGGCAACCTTATGAAATTCGACTGCATCGTTGCCAACATGCCTTTCAGCCTGGATAAATGGGCATCCGGCTTTAATCCCGGCGGTGAGGTTTCTGTGGATGAAGAAACGGACAAGTCTAAAAAAGGAAAGAAAAAAGAATTTAAAATGGAACCCGGGCTTGACCGCTGGCACCGCTTTGATATAGGAGTCCCCCCTGCAAGCAAGGGCGACTGGGCTTTTCTTCTTCATATGATTGCATCTATGAGCGGAAACGGACGAGTTGCCGCTGTTGCTCCTCACGGCGTTCTGTTCAGAGGTGCAAGCGAAGGCAAAATTCGTCAGGCTATTGTGGATAAAAACTTGATTGATGCGGTTATCGGTTTGCCCGAGAATCTGTTCTACGGCACATCTATTCCGGCTTGTATCATTGTCTTCCGTAAAGGCAGAAGCAATTCCGACATTCTATTTATTGACGCTTCCAAGCAGTTTAAAAAAGATAAAGCAAAGAATGTTCTTCGTGATGAAGATATTGCGAAAATTGTCGATACTTATAAGGCATACCGTAACGGCGAAAGCGCCGAAAACGATAAATACAGCCATGTGGCGACGCTCAATGAAATCAAAGAAAACGAATACAACCTGAACATTCCCCGTTATGTGGATACCTTTGAGGAAGAAGAAATTATTGATATTGACGCCGTAAATGCTGAGATTGCAGAACTGAAAGCGCAAATTGCCGTCGTTGAAGCTGAAATGGACAAGTATCTTGAAGAATTAGGATTGAAATAAGAAGGAGCATTATTTATGGTTACAAGATTTATTACTTACGATTTAAACTATGCAAGTTCTGATGAATATAGCGAGCTCTACGGGTTGATAGATAAATATAACGGAAAGCAAATAACGGAATCAACATATCAGATTGTAACTAATGAAAAGTGGGAAACATTTAAGACAAAATTTAGAAATGCAACCCATACCGGAGATAATGTAAAAGCGATTGTTCACACAGACAAAGGTATAGAAGTGTGGACAATTAGATAATAGCCACCTATGGGTGGAGACGGTAGCCGCTTGCATCGAATACCGCATAACAAATAAAAGAAAAAAGGGGATGATGCCAATGGGCAATAGCAATTCACTATTCAACTTCGCAAAATCTGCGGCATCATTTGCCGCCTATGCAATTACCTTAGTATTAACAAACGATGCAAGCGCAGCTACTGCGCTCAACCAATAATATAAATACACATAATGGGAGAAGAATATGGGAAAGCAAAAAGACAATAGACCGTTTTCCGAAAGACATCCTCGTTTGAACTTTGTTATAGGTCTTGTGTTGCTTTTGGCATTATTGTCGTTAGCAATTCTTGTATTATACTTAGGATTTAAGTATATAGGTATTGGAATAGGAAATTTTGTAGACTGGTTGAAAGAAATCGCTTCGAAACTTGATGCGGTAGTCATTGTGGCATTGATTACAGGTAGCGTATCATTGATAGGTGTTGTTCTAAGTTCAGTTGTTGCAAAATGCATTGAATATAAAAAATCAAGAGAAGACTACTTGGCACAAAAGCGCGAAAAGTCATATGGCGAGTTTATATCAATGGTTTATAAAGTTCAGCAAAACAGTAAAAAACCAGGCAGTTATACTGAAGAACAAATGGTTAAAGATATGCTTTCATTTTCTGAAGAACTAACACTTTGGGGTTCAAAAAAGGTTGCGGATAAGTGGGTCAAATTCAGACTTAATGGTGCAAATCCAGAATCGGCAAAAAACAACTTGTTTTTATTAGAAAGCATAATGAATGAAATGCGTCACGATATGGGCGTCAAACGAGTTAAGAAAGGCAACTTGTTATCATTTTTTGTGAATGATATTAAGTCTGCTATGAAGGTGAAAAAATGACTTCTGAAATCAAACAACGAATTGAACAGATAAATAACGGACAAGTGCCGACGGGTTATAAGGAAACCGAGTTCGGTATTTTTCCGTGTGATTGGGTTACGGATAAAACTTTCGGGGATCTTTTTTCCTTTAATGGAGGATTGAGCAAATCAAGAGAAGAACTCTCGGAGAATGGCATTGAATACTTGCATTACGGGGATATGCACCGATCTGACTTTAACATTGCATCGTTAGAACAATATTCTAAGTTGCCAAAGTATGATACAAAAATCAAAGGCGACGAATCGTTCTTAATGCAAGATGGAGATGTTGCATTTTTGGATGCTTCTGAAGATTTAGAAGGCACCTCTCGTTCGGCTTTGATTGACAATCCGGAGAACAAACCATTTATTGCGGGACTACATATAATCTATGGTAAGCCCAGGGGAAAAGAATTATCAAAATATTATAAGCAGTACTTAACCCGACCGGAGTATATTAAAAAGCAATTTAAAAAGCTTGCCTCCGGCTTCAAAGTATATGGGCTTAATAGAAACACCATAACAAGAATCAAATGTGCCTATCCCAAATCCACCGCCGAGCAAGAAAAGATTGCCGAAATCCTAATGAAATGGGATAAAGCGATTGAGTTGTATAATCAACAAATTGAGAAACTAACTCTGTTGAAATCATCTTGCATTAAAAAAATGTTTCCACAAAAAGGTGAAAAAGTGCCTGAATGGAGGTTCAAAGGTTTTTCTAATGCTTGGGAACAGCGTAAGTTGGGGGATATTGCTGACATTGTGGGTGGTGGAACCCCAAGTACAGGAAATCAGAGCTATTGGGACGGTGATATTGATTGGTATGCACCTGCTGAAATTGCGGATCAAATCTATGCAAATTCGAGTCAGAAAAAGATAACCGGCTTGGGTTATGAGAATAGTTCAGCCAAAATGCTTCCTCCCGGTACAGTCCTGTTTACATCTCGTGCAGGGATCGGGAAAACAGCTATTTTAACCCGAAAAGGCTGTACTAATCAGGGATTTCAGTCCATTGTCCCACATCGTGGAGAGCTTGACTCTTACTTCATTTTTTCTCGAACCGAAGAATTAAAACGATATGGAGAGCTTGTTGGGGCTGGATCAACTTTCGTCGAGGTTTCGGGAAAGCAAATGGCTGTAATGGAGCTGATGATGCCGCCAACGATGCGAGAACAACAGACTATTGGAGGTTTCTTTCAGCAACTCGACCACCTTATCACCCTTCATCAGCGTAAGGTTGAAATAATAATCAAACAACGCAAAGCATTACAGCAATATCTTTTGAACGGAATTGTGAGAGTATGAGTGTTTATGATAGTCCTTTAATTTTTAATCTGTACACAGGTGCAGCGCAAGTGTTTTGCAAACCATTTGGAATTATTCCTGTTGAAAAACGGCAACGAATTGCAAGAGTAAATTCAAAATTAAGTTTTTACATATTCAATGAAATTCAGAACAAGCATCATCGAGAACATTTTCATGCTTTTTTGAATGATGAGAAGGTTGCCTCAATTTACCTTGATAATTTTGAAATTGACTATCTTAATAGTAAAGTAAAATCAAAAGACAAAAAAGAAATCGAATTTTGGGTGCAAAAACATATTGACGATTTGCAAAAAATCAAATTTGATGAGAATGGTAAATTTGAAATTCCTTTTTTAGGAATGAGGGAGAGTGATTTGCATGGATAACAACAAAATCATGATGTACCGAGCCGAAGGCGGATTGACAAAATATACAGTTGTTGTAAAAATTGCAACAACTACGAGAGACACAAAACCATCAAATAGCATTTAAGCAATGATTTTATAGTAGGTGTGTTTGGTTAACATCAGTTGTCAAGATTCTCTTGACAACTGATGTTAACCAAACACATAAGAAATAAAGCGAGGAACTACCATGCCGAACCATTATATTTTTAACGAACGTCCCGAATGCCAAGACAGGCTTATTGCCTTCTTGCAGAAAATGGGTTATCAATATGTATCACGTAGTGAGGCGGAACAAAAAAGAGGAAGCTTATCCAAGGTGATTTTCACGGATGAGCTTATTCGCTTTTTGAATACGCAATCTTTTAAATATAAAAACTATGAACTCAACTTTTCCGGTGAGTCTGTTCAGCGTGCCGTGAACGCTTTGGACGCTTCTCTTTTGCAGGGGCTTTCCATGGCAAGCAAAGAAATTTATAATCTTCTGACGCTCGGCATCAGTCTTGAAGAAAATGTAGTTATAGATCAGGATGTCCCGGTTCGGCAGTCCTTTGATTTATCATACATAGACTTTGAACATCCGGCAAACAACATCTGGCAGGTGACGGAAGAATTCAGTGTTGAAAGACCTAATGGACAGTATGCTCGCCCTGATGTTGTTATTATGGTTAACGGTATTCCTCTTGCCGTTATCGAGTGCAAGAAGTCGAGTGTGGATGTAAAAGAAGGGGTACTCCAAAATGTTCGCAACATGGGGCCCGAGTATATTCCTCATTTATTTAAGTTCACACAGCTTGTCATGGCTATGAATCCTAATAAAGTTGTTTACGGAACTTGCGGAACAACCGCCGATTATTTCGTTGAGTGGCGTGAGGATGATGTAGATTGGCAAAAACAAATCTGCCAAAACTGTTCTCCCGACGGTCAGATTTTGGAACAAGACAGAATTACCGCATCATTGCTCGATAAGAAAAGACTATTAACGCTTATTCATGATTACATTTTATACGATAGCAACATAAAAAAAATATGCCGTCATCAACAGTTCTTTGCCGTTGAAAATGCCGTCAAACGCATCAACGGCGAAGATAACAAAGGAACGACCGGCGGCGTTATTTGGCATACACAAGGCAGTGGTAAATCGCTTACCATGGTCATGCTTGTCAAAAAAATTCAGTCATTAAAAGCAAAAGAACACCCCCGCTTTGTTATTGTAACAGACCGTGTAAACTTGGATAAGCAAATACGGGATAACTTTGCCAATTCCCAAATGGCACCTGTACGCGCTGCAACGGGCAAAGGTCTCAAAACGCTCTTGAAAGATAAAGGTAATCTTGTTATTACCACCCTTATCAATAAATTTGAAACCGTATGTAAGAACCACTATCTTGAGGTGGACAGCGAAAAGTTCTATGTTTTAATTGATGAAGCACACCGTTCTCAGTACAGTGCTATGTATAACTATATGCGTGAGGTTTTACCCAACGCCACATTGATTGCATTTACCGGAACACCTCTCATTTCAAAATCCAAGAAGAACACATATAAAAAGTTCGGTGATCCAATCCACAATTATACGATGAAACGTTCTATTGAGGATAAGATTACCGTTCCCCTTGTATATGAAGGCAGAAAAGTAAAGCAAAACGATCCTTCAAATACGATTGATGCCTTTTTCGATAGTCTTACCGAAAACCTGCCTGATGACAAAAAGCAAGAGCTTAAAGCGAAGTATAGCAAATGGTCAAAACTTGCTGAGGCAAGCAGCCGTATTAACTTGATTGCCTTTGATATTTATGACCACTTTGTCAACTATTGCTTGCCGAAAGGTCTTAAGGCAATGGTTGTTTGCTCGTCTCGTGCTACTGCCGTTGATATGTATAATATCATTTCGTCCTTGCCCGGCAAGAAAGCAAATCCCCGTGTTGTTATTACTTTTGGTGACAAACGAGAAGGCAACGATGATGATGTGACTTCGGCATCAATTAAGAAAATCAAAGACTACCATGACAAACATGTCAAACCGCTGTTTGGGGATAATGATGAAAAATATTGCGATTCCGTTTGTGAGGATTTTAAGAATCCCGAAGGCGAAATCAATATGCTTATTGTAAAAGATATGTTGCTCACCGGTTTTGACGCTCCCGTTGCCGGGGTATTATATGTTGATAAGACATTACAGGAGCATAATCTTTTGCAGGCTATCGCCCGTGTAAACCGTGTTTATAAAGGCAAAGACTTCGGACTTATTGTTGACTATTGGGGCATTTTTAAAAAATTAAGAACGGCAGTAGACCTTTATGATGATGCGGAATCTTCTATGAATTCTTACGACCAAGAAGATATTGAAGGTTCTATTCTCGGACCGATTGATGAAAAAAATAAACTTGAAGCATCACATGAAGAACTGTGGAATATGTTTGCCGATATTGACAAAAATGCAACATCGGACACATGGCAAATGAGTCTCAAAGATGATGCAAAGCGGAACGAATTCTATGAGAAACTAAAAACCTATGCAAACCATTTGAATCTTGCTTTAACAAACAGAGATATTTTTGTCGAAATCGGATTTGATAAACTGGAAAATTATCGTAGCGACTACAGATTTTTTGATAAACTTCGCCAGAGTGTCATAGAAAGATTTGATAACGAAATCGACCTTTCCAAATATGAAGCTGGCATCAAAAATCTTCTTGATACATTTGTTAATGCAACAGAAGTTCATCAAATTATCAAGCCGGTTTCCATCACTGATGAAAAAGCAATGAAAAATCTTTTAAGCAGTGATGAACCGAGCAATGTTAAAGCGGATAAAATTAAAACCCGTATTGAAGCTGAATTAAAACAGGTTCGCTACGATGACCCTCTCTTGTTCGAGGAGTTCTCTACCAAAATTAAAACCACGCTTGCAGAATACGATAAGACAAGAGATGCCGATAAGTATTTCACAACAATGGAAGCAATGGCCGATGATTTCCGTAATGGGCGAATGACAAAAGACTACCCGGTTTCTATTGCAAATGATAGCGATGCTAAGGCATTCTATGGTGCGGTGGTTACTACTGTTCGCTCAAAATCCAAAATCAATATCACCGACAGTATTGAAAACACAATTGCTGATTATTCAAAAAGAATTACGAAAGCTGTTGCAGACAATGCAAAACGTGATTGGAAGCACAATGAAGTGGTGCATAAGCAAATACACCGTGCGCTTGATGATTGTCTTTTCGATATGTTTGATGAAATCAGCGTAGAAATTGACAATTCAAATATTGAAATGTTAGATATTATCATTGATGAAATTATGAAAGTTGCGGTTGCAAGATACTAATGGAAGAAAAAGAATTATACTTAAGCCCGATAAACGGTTCGGTCAAAGTTGAGATTTATCGCAAAAGAATCAAAAATGTGCATCTGAAAGTTTTCCGTTCGCTAACTGTATATTTATCGGTACCGGAACAAGTTCCAACCGATTGGATAGATAACTTCCTTAATCAAAGGACTAAATGGATAGATGATCAGATCACAAAATACAAAAAGTCAAGTGGATATAATAATCTGTCGGACATTCGCAATGGTTCTTCAACACAGTTTCTGGGAAAAGATATGCGTATTTTAAAAGAGGCATCTTTGCAAAACCATGTTGAAGTTGATGAAAAAAAGGTGGTTGTTTACCTCAGAAAAACCGATGATGAGGATATGCTACAAAGAACATTTACAATGTGGTGGAGAGAAACAGCACGAACATTGTTTCAGAAAGAAACCGATCTGTGTTTTGACAGAGTATTCAAAAAATACGGCATTGACCGACCGATACTTTGCATAAAAAAGATGAAAACTCTTTGGGGTAGCTGTACTCCTAATAAATGCAAAATAACACTTAATGAATATCTTTTAAAAGCTGATATTCGGTGTATTCAGTATGTAATACTTCATGAATTAACTCATCTTCTATATCCAAATCACAGCAAGGATTTTTATGATTTTCTGACTGTACAAATGCCCGACTGGAAAGAAAGAAAAAAGCAACTGGATATGGATGTTGTCCAAGGGCTATAAAACGATTGCAACTTGTAAGTTGAAATTGAACACTCGTCAGTAGAAAATGAGCTCCATCATAAAGTAAGACTGACAAAAACAGAGAAAATTACGAAGGTTTCTATCTTTGCTTGATGTGGAGAACATGAGCAACTTAAAGTCGGTGTTCAAGAGAACGGTGCAAGAAAATGTACTGTATTTCGGACAGTTGCTATGCTAAAATAAAAGCATAAATCCGAGGAGGCAGGTCTATGGCAAATAAAATCAAATTCACACCGGAACAGTTGTCGGAACTGCAATCATTCTTTCAGAACAACGATTTTACGGCAAATATAACGCTGAACCGCGAATGTAATTTAAAAGGCGAACAGGCTGAAGTTTTTGTTCGTGCCAAAAAGATTTTCGGGGAATACTGGCTCGGAAACTTGCGTCCGCTCGGTGTTAATCGGGAAATGAAAAACTTTTCAAAAGACTATCCGGTAAACCTTTTGGAGAATACCGATGCGGAATATTTCTCCGAACAAATTTCTGAAATCTATACAGTTCCAGACAAGCTGAACGAATATATTGACCGATTTTTTGAAATGTACGGCGAGCCGGTTATGCTGGGACTTGACTGCTATGCGAAATCGGTAGGCAAAGATGCTGACGCTCTTACCGATGAGGAAATACATACCGTAGTTGAAAAGGTTGCCGGAGTAATTGACGAAACGCTGATTGAAACGGTTATGCAGGGTCAGCAGGTTCCCGCAATTTTCGGTGTCTCTAAAAAAATCCCTCAGCACGAGGATTTTACAGAACGGTTGAATCAGGACAAAATAAACTTTTACAACAAGTGGACGCACGCAAAAACAAAGCTCGGCGCGCCGCTCCTTTTCAGCGAGTTATCGGAGGACGAAACGACCGATATTGAAGGCGCAAAAATGTTTTTCGCAAATGACCCGGAGGAATAACAACGGTATATATTCCTGCGTGATGAGTTTGCCAAAACGCTGAACAGCACCGACAAAGAGATATATTATCTTTCGGAAAAAGGGATTACTCAAAAAGAAATTGCAAAGCGGCTCGGCTACAAAACCCACAGTGCAGTCAGCAAACGAATGAAAATAATGAATAAGAATTTCAAAGAATTTTTAGGCTTTGAAAACTGAATAAGTAATAATTTACGGCGGTGTTCCAACAAAAAAGGAGCACCGCCGTTTTTTATGCGCAAAAAATATTTTTGAAAAATCCGAAAAAATTTTCACGAACGCAGGAACATTTTTGAATTTTGACCCTGTACTGTATATGGAAAGCAAAAAACAAAATAAAAAAATCAAGGAGGAAAACATTTTGAAAAAAGAGGAAATCGGAATTTCGGAAACCGCCTCCGAAAATAAAAAACGCCGAGGAAGACCGACAGTATACCAAAGAGATCATAGGGAGGACATGAAAGCCATATGTGAATCGGATATTGACCGTACGCACAGAACGCATATTTCAGAATATTACCGTGGCGCCGTGTTTGGACTTTTAGAGGACAACAGCGATATTCCGTATCTTGAAAAAATTTTCAGGATAGATAATTCAAGACCCGCCTGTTATCAAAAAGGTGAAATTATTGAACAGCTCGGCAGAATGCTGGTGCAGGACGGTTACAGTGAAGACAGCGTCATTGAAGCGGCAACAATAGCGGCGAAGCTGTACCGTATGGGGTACACGGTTAAAGAAATTAAAGCATATTTGATTCGTGTGCGTAAGACAGGCAGGTGGTAAGAACGGTGAATATCGGAAGCCGCTTCCGATAATATTTGCCAAAGCATCACCCTGATGCTTTGCTGTCGCATAAGTGTAATTAGGATTGGCTGAAAAGTCGGTCTTTTATTATACAAAAATTCAGAAAAGAGGCGATGAAAATTGATTGTATTAAAACGGAATCAGCGAGAGGTATAGGTTTAGCAAGCACTGAATTTGGGTGCACCAAATTCTACTTGCTTGCAAATGGCATCGCATTAGCAAGCATCGTGTTTGGGTGCACACACCGCAAACACACTTGTTAGGGGTCGCTTTCCGCGCCCCCTAAAACCCCCTAAGAAAAAATGAAATCAAGGAAGGATGATGTTAATTCATGGAGAAGAAAACGGAAAGAATCAAGTTTTGGCTGACAGATAAAGAGCTGAAACAAATTGACCGCAAATCAAGAAAACTCGGTATGAATCGCTCCGAGTATATTCGCCATCTCATCGCTAACTGCAAGCTTGTCCACACGCCGGACATTGACTATGAGGACTATTACAACAGACTAAAATCTATCAGCGATAAGTTAAACAACCACCTGATATTTTTAAATCAAACCGGCACATTGGACGAGCCGCAGTTCCACCTGCTCTGCGAGGAGGCGGTCGAAACAGCCAAGCAACTATCTAATGAGCTTACCGAAAAGCTGGATATTGAAATCGAAAAATCAAAGGGGGTGAAGGCTTGAGAAACGGAAAGCACTATGTTCAAGTTCGGATGACAAAAGCCGAAAAAGAGAATTTCTTAAGGCTCAGTAAACTGTGCAACGCCCCTGAGAAAACAGTTCTGTATTGGCTTGTAAATGACATGGTTGTCTACGAAAAGCCGCCTGAAATCTTTTTCAAAATATCAAAGCTGATGCGGAGACTGGAAACTAATGTAGATCATATTTGGCTCGGCCGCAGTAATTTATCGGAAGCGATAAAAACGAAATATTACAAGTTATCAAAAGCGTTGAACAATTACGATTGCGAAATCATTTACAAAGGATTATTTGCAGAAGCACACTACGGCGAAGACCGTAAATAACAACATTGAAAGGCAGTAATTATGAAACACACAAATCAAACTGCCGTTTCAATCATATTTTCTATACACAATTTTCTACAAGAAACGGCAGACAAAAAGAAAAAATGAATTACGAAAGGATTATGTTGAATGAAAAACGAAACAAAAAAGTCTGCCGAAAAGGTAGTAAAGCAACCCAAACCGAAGCTAATGAACATTAAAATCGAAAAGCTCCACCCGTTTGAGAATCATCCATACAAGGTACTTGATGACGAGCCTATGACAGAGCTTGTAGAGAGTATCAAAGAATACGGGCTGCTCAATCGCGTTATCGTCCGACCGATTGAGAACAACACTGAAGAATATGAAATCATATCCGGTCACCGCCGAGTACACGCCGCTGAGCTTCTTGAAATGAAAGAAGTCCCTGCGGTTGTTCATTTTATCGACCGTGATGAGGCCACGGTTATGATGGTAGATTCCAATTGTCAGCGTGAGAATCTAACGCTTATGGAAAAGGCTCGTTCTTACCGTATGAAAGCAGACGCATTATCTCATCAAGGTAAATCTTTGGGACAGAATGTCCCGAAGTCCGAGGACAATCGAACTACGGCAAAAATAGGTAATGAAGCCGGCGACAGCTATAAAACCGTTCAGCGCCTAATTCGGTTGACCTATCTAATGCCCGAGCTTCAATCGTTTGTAGATAGCGGTAAAATGAAAATGCTCCCGGCTTACGAATTATCTTTCTTAAATGAAGACGCGCAAAGAGATGTTATCGACCGCATTGATGAAACGGAAAGCTTTCCATCCCACGCACAAGCTCGCCGTATGCGCGCCGCTTTTGAAGAAGGCACACTTGACTACGATGCTGTAACTCAAATCATGAACGAGCTGAAACCGAACCAAGTGGAAAAGCTCAAAATCCCAATGGACGATATACGCAAGTATGTGCCGAAATCCATGACACCCGCTGAAATGCAGGCATACCTTCTCAAGCTCGTAAAACAGGATTACGACCGTCAGCATAACCGCGATGCGAGATAAGGAGAGCTTATGAATAAGTTTATTGTAGGCTTCGGCGCCGCACCGCAGGAGTATGTTGTTAACGGAGTAAGATATGTGGTTGAGCCGAGATTTCAAAAGCCCGACTACAAAGAACCTAAAGAGAATACTGTGCTGAATAACCGTATCGGAAATTATCTCACAAGTGATTTCGCAGATTTGCCGTCTGTCGGTGCAAGTAATATAATAAGCACCGAATATGATTGTACGGCTGCCGGGAAGGAGGATAATAATGCAGCCGAAAAAGAATAACAAAATCGGGATAACGGCGCTTTACTGCCGTTTGTCCCGTGATGACGGAATGGACGGTGAAAGCAATTCAATCGTCAATCAAAAAACGCTGCTTTCACAAAAAGCAAAGGAAAAAGGATTGACCGATACAAAATTCTATGTGGACGACGGATATACAGGAACAAATTTCAACCGACCGGGATTCGGGCAGTTAATATCGGATATTGAAATGGGATATATCTACGCCGTAATGGTAAAAGACCTATCCCGTCTCGGACGAGATTATGTTTCGGTCGGTAATTATACCGATGTGTATTTCCCCGATCACGATATTCGGTTTATCGCCGTGAATGACGGAATAGACAGCGAGGAGGGCGAGAGCGAAATTGCACCTTTCAAAAACATCTTAAATGAAATGTACGCGCGGGATATATCCAAGAAAATCGTTCATCACACAGACTGAGGGGCAGTATGGGTGAGCCTTTATCCCAACCGCCATATGGGTATATGAAATCCGCTGAAAACAAAAAGAAGTGGGTTATCGACCCGGAGGCGGCAGAGGTGGTAAAAAGCATTTTCAAAATGTGTCTTGAGGGTAAGGGCAACGAAACTATCGCGCGAATATTGCAGGAGAAACAAATACTTGTTCCTATGGCGTATTGGCAAAGCAAAGGACTGCCGAGAGGCGGAAAGAAAACGCAGCCTAATCCGTACAAGTGGTGCAAGACGACAATTCAAAAGATTTTGTCTCAGCAGGAATACTGCGGTGATGTAATCAACTTCAAGACCTGTTCAAAGTCTTTTAAGAACAAAACAAGGCTTCCGAACAATCCTGAGAATTGGGCGATATTCAAGGATGTTCACGAGCCGATTATTGCACGGAGTGATTTTGAAAAGGTACAGACGCTGATAGCCAAAACCAAACGCCGTGCACCAAAGCCGAAAAACAGCGAGAAGAGCATATTCTGCGATTTGCTGTTCTGCGGAGACTGCCACAGCAAGCTCCGTCACCATACGAACACAATCAACAAAGATATTCATTACTTCGTATGTGCAAACAACAAGGTGGATTACAGAGGCGAATGTCCCGGAAGACACTATGTCCGAGCAGACGCTATTGAGCAGGTGGTAATGCTGGAGCTGCGAAGGATGGCAGAGTTTTTGGCTGCGGATGAGGAAACCTTTGCCGAGCTGCTTGCTCAAAAGACCGATAAAGAGCTTTTGAAGGAAAAGAAGAACGACGAAGCAGAACTTCAAAAAGCAATCGCCAGGAACGATACCGTATCCCGTCTATACGAAAAGCTTTACGAAGATAATGCTGTCGGCAAGGTGAGTGACGAATGGTTTATGCAGTTATCTCACAAGTACGAAGTAGAACGGTTGGAGCTGAAGGCCAAGATAAAAACTCTCCGTCAAAAGCTATCCGAGTGCGGACAATGCGAAAGGGACCGTGAAACCTTTACCTCAGCAATCCGCAGGTTTATGCGAATGGACAGGCTGACCGCACCGCTGCTCCGTGAACTCATCGACCATATTGATGTTTTTGAAACAGAGGGCAAAGGTAAAAACCGAACACAAAGAATCGTTATCTATTATCGCTTTGTAGGGTATGTGGAGATACCCGAAGTATCTCGCAGACCGAATATCGTCGCCGATACCAGAAAAGGTGTTGCGACCAAGTATTTAACCGAGCCGAAAACGGCATAACAAAAGGAGCGGGCGAAAACCTACTCCGTACATAAAACCATATTAAATAGAAAAATCGAGTATTCATAAGTCAAATCCCTTATGAATACTCGATATGGTCCGAGTGGCGAGACTCGAACTCACGGCCTCTTGAACCCCATTCAAGCGCGCTACCACCTGCGCTACACCCGGATACTTGAGTTATTTTACCACAAATTTTATAAAAGTCAAGCATTTGTTTAAATAATCTTTTAAAATCTTAAAAAAACATTTGTCGCACGGTTAATATATGCAGTTTTCATAATAAGCTTCCCACTGCTTGATGCAAAAAATCAACCTAAATATAATGAATTAAAACTCTTTTTTTCGTTTTGCTAACATTAGCTATACAAGATTTAATAGTTGTCAGGTTAATAATTTTATCAGCACGAATGTCACAAAATAAAATACAGAAATATATGCGTTATGACAATAACATCAAAAATACAATTTTTGTTTTTGTTATTTCTCACTAATTTGCCACCACATTTTACAAAAGTATTGCTTTTATAAGAACATTGTGTTATTATTATTTAAATATAAAAATGGATTATTATGTTCATTTAGTTCTATTTCAGAAATTCAGTTGGATTGAAATGATTAAAAAGCACAACCCTATTACATTATTATAACGGAGGTTAGGCATAAAATTATGAATGATTCCATTTTTCAACACAAAAACGGAACCGGAAAAGAAATATCGGCATGGAGCATATTCAGTCTGATATTAAAAAAATTTCATTGGCTGCTTCTCAGCGGTGCCGCGATTGCATTGGCTGTATTTTTTGCCGTTTCTTTTCTTGTTACACCGACATATAAATCAACCGCAACTTTCTATGTATATAACAGTTCAAACGGGGTATCAACCTCGGGAGTAATCAATAATAACGACCTTCAGGCTGCTGAGAGCCTTGCTTCTACATATTCAAAAATATTCCAGAGTAATGCGGTTCTCGATTCGGTTTTGCAGGATTTGAACTACAAGAACAAGCTATCAAGAAAAGAGCTTTCCGAAATGGTCGATGTTTCCATTATTTCCGACACTCAGCTTCTTGAGCTTTCGGTCACAAGTCCCGATCCTGAATTTTCATGCAAGGTTGCTAAATCATTCATCTCAATTGCTCCGCAGGAGATTGTCAGAATCACAAAAGCCGGCGGAGTCGAGGTTGTTGACCGGCCTGAGGTTGCGACCGAAAAATCCTCACCGAGGACTGTTTTCGATACAGCGATCGGTTTTATAGTCGGAATAATCATTGCGTTTATTATTATTGTTATCCGAGCGGTATCGGATACCACTGTTTACCTTTCGGAGGATCTTGAAAGTATACCCGGCTTGACGGTTCTCGGTCAGATCCCGAACATAAATGTTTCGGGCAGATACAGTTATTGGTCATTGAAGGAAGGAGGCGTAATCAGTTATGAAAAAAATAACAATGCCTAAGCAGAACGCAAAGAATGAAGCCATTTCGGCTAACAGAAAACGTCTTCTTAACAACGACTCCCCTTTTGCGATTAAAGAATCCTATGTCAAGCTGAGAACAAGCCTTATGTTTTGCATGACAGCGGATTCCAAAAGAGCTTGCCGAACCTTTGCGATAACAAGCTCCAACCCTTCCGACGGAAAAAGTCTCACAGCGGCGAATGTCGCCATCAGCTTTGCGATGCTCGGCAAAAAAACGCTTCTTATAGACGCCGATATGAGAAAGCCGAATCAGCGCAGACTTTGGAGGATCAATCCTACGACCGGACTTTGTGACTTCCTTGCCAAAATACAGGATCTCAGCATATACGATGTTGAAGGGATTCCTCTTTCCATCGTTTGTACGGGCACAATTCCGCCAAATCCTTCCGAATTGCTTTCCTCGGAAGGCATGAAAAATTTCGTTGAAGAATGTTCGAAGCTCTATGAGTATATTATTATAGATACGCCGCCGATCAATACGGTCGCCGACGCGCAGATCGTTTCAACATTTGTTGACGGCGTCGTTCTTATCGCCAAATCCGGCAACACCTCAACCGACGAGCTTAATGACGCCATTGCCGCCGTTAAACGTGCAGGAGGAAATCTGTGCGGTGTTGTTCTCAACGATATGAATATCAAATCAATCAAACGCTCATACAGATACAAATACAATTATAAATATAAGAAGTATTCATATAACGACAGCTATGAATCAAAATAACTTTTCAATTGACTTATCGCTTGATTACCATGCCCATATTCTTCCGGGCTGCGATCACGGCAGCGATAAGGCAGAAACATCGCTTAAACAATTATCAATGGCTCAGGCGGCAGGGATAAAAACAGTTTGCGCTACGCCGCATTTCTATCCCAACGCCGAAACCGTTACGAATTTTCTTGAAAGACGCCAAAAATGCCATGAGGTGCTTTGTGCTAATTTGAAAGAGCCTTCGCCGCAGATTCTACTCGGTGCAGAGGTTCTTATCTGTGACGGAATGGACAGGCTTGACGGACTTGAAAAACTGTGCTTGGAGAATACAAACGAGCTTTTGCTTGAAATGCCTTTCTTCCGCTGGTCAGAGGAAATTCGTGAAACATTATACAAGCTTAATGATATTACGGATATTCAAATCGTTCTTGCTCATGCGGAAAGATATCCCGCTGACGATATTGAAGAGCTGATTGCGGAAGAAATCCCGTTGCAGCTCAATGCAGAATGTCTAACAAAACCTTTCAAACGAAAAAAATATCTTTCATGGATATCCGACGGCTATGTTAAATATCTCGGAAGTGATATTCATATGCTCGGCAACGGTTACAGGGAATTTGAAAAAAGCAAGAAGTTACTCGGCAAGCATTAAAGCCGTAAGAAAGAAGGATGAAGGAATTGGCATACACACAAGAAGCTAAGCCTTTGGTCTCCGTCATTATGCCCTCATACAATGCTGAAAAATACATAAAAGAAGCGATAGAATCCGTAATCGCTCAAACATATACGAACTGGGAGCTTTTCGTTATTGACGACAGCTCAACAGACAGAACCGCAGAAATCGCCCGGTCGTACGCAGAGAAGGACAGTCGAATAATACTCCACCGAAATTCTCACAACATGGGTACGGCAAAAACGAGAAACACGGGCATTAAACTTGCAAACGGCGAATGGATCGCCACGCTCGACAGCGACGATATATGGCATCCCGAAAAGCTTGAGATCCAGCTAAAAAAAGCCGCAAAGACGGGTTCGCTTTTCCTTTATACATCCTATTCCCTGTTTTGCGAAGGCTTTAGGCAGGAATACACCGTTCCCGAAAAAATTGATTACTCGTCGTTGCTCACCGAGAACGTCATCGGCTGTTCAACGGTTATTATGAACAGATCAATTCTCGAAAATCATCTTTTCCCGAGCGAAGTTTACCATGAGGATTATGCTCTTTGGCTTGAGCTTCTCAGGGCAGGTTATAACGCAGTCGGCTGCACCGAGGTGCTGACCGAATGGCGAATAGTCAAAAATTCACGTTCTTTTAACAAACGCAAGTCGGCTAAGAACAGATGGATCATTTACCGTAAGATGGAAAAGCTTCCGCTTTATAAATCAATAAGAGTTTTCATTGCTTACGCTTATCACGGATTTAAAAAACACAAGAGGCTGTAAAAATGGCAATTCAAGAATATAAAAGCGAAATTAACGAGCTTCAAAAAATCCAGCTTTCAATGCTCAAGGATTTTGACGCCGTATGTCAAAGGCACAGAATTTCTTATCAGTTGTTTTCCGGCACAGCTCTCGGAGCGGTAAGGCACAAAGGCTTTATCCCCTGGGACGACGATATCGACGTAGTTATGATTCGTGAGGATTACGAAAGATTTTTTGACAGTGCTTCAAAGGAGCTTGACAGCAATAAATATTATGTTCAACGTGAATTCTCCGAGCATTGGCCGATGTTTTTTTCAAAGCTTCGTCTCAACGGCACAACATATATAGAAAAATATCATTCGCACGATGCAAGAATTCATCAGGGAATTTACATTGATATCTTCCCTTGCGACAACTTGTCCGACAGCCGTCTTATGCAAAAGCTTCAATATATCGCCTCAAAAATCGTAATTGCAAAATCGCTTTACGCCAGAGGCTATGAAACGAACAGCACTGTAAAGAAATGCTTCATGCAGTTTTGCAGAATTCTGCCGACAGAGCCATTCAAACGTCTTTGTATCAGAAGAAATGACAGCAGTTCCTTGAAGGTTCACACCTTCTTCGGCGGCGGAAAAAAATTTGAAAGAAGCATTTTTTTAAGAGAATGGTTTGAGCAATCCGTAAAAATGCGGTTTGAGGACAGCGAATTCCCCGTTTCCGCTCACTACGATGAAATGCTCAGGGTTATGTACGGCGATTATATGATTATGCCGACACTCGAGCAGAGAGTTTGTAAGCGTCATGCCGCCATAGTCGATATCAATAAGCCCTACACATTTCATCTCGAAGAACAAAGAAACATGAAGATAGAAAAATATACCGAAAGTATCCGTTAAAGGAGTGATACAAATGGCAGACAAAGCCAAGAAAAAAAGTCCGGTCATCATTATAATATCCGTTATCCTTGTCCTCTGCATTGCAGGCGGTCTTGTATTTGCATTCAGAGACAGGATTCCGTTTTTAAACAAGCAAAACGGCACATCTGTTTCCGACACAAACGAAAAACAGATCACAACTCCGCTCGGCAATCTCAAGCTTTCGGGCGAATGGGCCGAAACGGTCGAAACAAAGGACACCTCCTCCGACGGTGAGTTTTCTCTCAGCTTTTACAGTAAGGTAAAGAGCAAGGAGGTTTTTCTTTTTGAGCTTTCCGTCGGTTCGCAGAGCAACGGATACCTGCTCGGTACATACACGGACGAAAAAGGTAAAGAGCAATCCGTTTGGCTCAACATAAACGAAATTACTCCGGACTCGTCATGGTCGCAGGACGAGATTGACGAAATCAACAAAACGCAAAGCTGCGTTAACGAGCTGATAGATCAGCTTAATCAAATTGACGGATTTAAAGCGGCAAAACAAAAATGAGGATTATGCAATGGCTTCAAGGAGTAAAAAAATAAAAAGAAAACTCGGCGCAGTGATTTATTATTCCGTCGCATCAAAGCTTCCTCCTTCGTGGAGCGGAATGAAGCTCGGTCAGACGGCAATTCGCCGATTCTGCGGCAGGCTGATGCTCGATAAATGCGGAAGCAACGTCAATATTGAAAAGAATGCGCTTTTTTCTCCGAAAACAACGCTCGGAAATAACTCGGGCATCGGAATAAACGCAAAAATTTACGGCGAGTGCCATATCGGAGACGATGTTATGATGGGCACCGACGTTACGGTAATCACACGAAATCATAAGCATGAAAGAACGGATATCCCCATGCGATTGCAGGGCTTTGAAGAGGAAAAGCCCGTATATATCGGTAACGACGTATGGCTCGGCGACAGAGTTACGCTCATACCGGGAGTTCATATCGGAAACGGCTGCATTGTTGCTGCCGGCTCCGTTGTTACAAAGGATGTTCCCGATTATTCGATTGTCGGCGGAGTTCCGGCAAGGGTCATTCGCAGCAGAATAAATCGCGAGAAGGTGAGCATTATTGAATGATATTGTTTCATGGCTTAAAGGAAATGCACTGTGGCTGTTGCTGTTTATCGGAACGGTATTCACCTTTGCTTGGCTTTTCGCTCAGCGCAAAAAGCTGAAAACGGCATGGTATTCGGCAATAGCAATTTCAATAATACATACTTTATACGGTGTGTTGACAGTCAAAGCCTTTGCTTTTCTCGAATCTGGCTTTTCAAAGGACGGATTCAACGGAATGAGCATTTTTGGCGCTGTCTTTATGATGCCCCTCGCCTATTGGATTTGTGCAAAACTTTTCAAACGCAATGTCAAAACAGTTTTTGATATTATGACGCCCTGCATGGTTTTTACACTGATGTGTGCACGGGTCAATTGCGTAATAAACGGATGCTGCTTCGGCACATTTATTCCCGGAACAGACAAAACACGCTTCCCGACAAGAGAAGCAGAGATTCTGTTTTACATAATTCTTTTAATAATTATCTGCACAAGGATTATTAAAGAAAAAAATGACGGCGAAATCTATCCGCTGTACATGATTTGTTACGGAGCCTTTCGCTTTGTAACCGAATTTTTCCGATACGCCGACACCACGTCGGTATTCCATATTTCACATCTGTGGTCAATTATAACTTTGTTGCTCGGCATAAGCATTTATGCTGAAATATATAGCAAGAAGAATAAACAAAAGAGGAGAAGATGTTAAATGGTTAAACGTATTTTAAAGCGTTATGCATCACTGCTTATGATAGCAGCACTTGTTCTCACAACCATCCCGATTATCGTTTTTCCGGCTTTTGCAGCCTCAACAAGCGGTACGGTCACAGGTCTTTCCGATGCAAACATTGGGCTTTCCTTTAACGGAGAAGTTGAAGATCCTTGGACAGCCGCAGGTACAACAATTACCGGTTCGGCAACAAATGCAACAACCTGTGAAAACAATCCCAAAAAGGAATCCAAGCTAACGATAAAAAACAAGTCCTCATCAGTGGCTAAGCTGATATTTAAATACGATGTTACCTTGAATTCCGGCTCAGTCACGATTGACGGAACCACCGTTACATCGGCCGGAACTTTTTCCAAGGAAATCGGTGCAGGCGGTTCAATTATTGTTGACCTCATTGCAGGCGACAAGAGCAAGGCAACCGTATTCACAATTTCCGATATTCAGCTTATTCTCAAAAAGACCGTCACGGCTACTTTTAAAGCTCCTCAGCACGGCTCATATACCGTTAACGGAACTCAGATTACTTCCGACTGGGTGAATACGGGCAGCTCATTTGATCCCTACACGGTGTCTGCTACCCCCGATTCGGGCTACATCTTCATGGGCTGGTACAATGCAGAGACAATGAGAAGCATATCAACCGATGCGTCCTGCTCTCTCTCATTAAACAGCGACTGCACAGTTATGCCTAAATTCGTCAGCAATTCCGCTGCGCTTTTTACGGCGGTCGGAAAAACCTTTGACGATATTGACGAGGCAAGCGAGTACGCTGCCGCTAACAAGCAGAGTACGGTTATCCTTTCAAAAAGCGGCACATACGATAAGAGCAGTACGGTTCCGAGCGGAATAACACTCCTTATTCCCTTTGACGCAGCAAATACTGTTTATACTACCGCTCCTGAATACGTCCAGACTGAGGAAACTCCGGTTGCTTACAGAACGCTGACGCTTAAAAGCGGTGCGTCAATCACCGTTAACGGTTCAATCAGTGTCAGCGGAAAGCATTTCACCGCCACGACCGCTTTTTGCAACAAGCCGACAGGTCCTTACGGTCACATTAAGACCGAGGCAGGCAGTAAGATAACCCTTAACTCAGGCGCAAATCTTTACGCTTGGGGCTACATCACCGGCGATGGCGAGGTTATTGCCAACTCAGGCTCAAAGGTCTATGAATATTTCCAGATCACAGACTGGCGCGGCGGTTCAGCATTGTCCAAAATGGAAGGAAACAAGCAGAAGGTATTCCCCTTCTCCCAGTATTATGTTCAGAATATCGAAGCTCCTCTTACACTCAAGAGCGGCGCAGATGAATACACCTACCTTTCACTGACTGCAAAAATTATTGGCGATAAAACAACAACAAAAGCAACAACAGTTCACTTTGTCGGACATAGCGGCGCAATGTTCAATATGTCGGCAGGCAGTGAATTCACAAAGCGCTATATCCCCTCTCAGGACAGAATATCCTTTAAGACCAAGGGAAATGTCGCACTTCAGAGTATTTCACTTACCGTTTCCACCGGTGTTGGCATTGGCAACCAAACAGTTAATTCCGCAGACTACGTTCTCCCGATCAACAACAACGTAAGTCTTGAAATTATATCGGGAACGGCTACGATTTCTCAGGATCTTTCATTGCAGCCGGGCGTAAATGTTACGATCGACGAAGGCGCGGAGATGAAGGTCAGCAAGGGCTACAAGCTTTATATCTACGATAAAGCCGAGTGGAGCACAAAGTATGTTTGGACATCTGTAAACGGCGGAATAAAGCAAATTGCTTACACTGTTTCCTCTCACCCGACGCGTTCGCTCACAAACACAATGATCGACGTTAACGGCGCACTGACAGCCGAGGGCAATATTTACACAACAAAATCAAGCGCAGAGATCATCTCAAGCAAATCAACGGGCGTTTATAATCAGGTTTCCGCTCCTGCAACTGCAACAAATACATATCAGTATAATCAGAGCGCAGAAACTTATGTTGAAATTCCCGTAACCGCCGCCAAGCTCAAGAACGTTAACGGCACATTCACCGAAACGGCTTCGGCAAGCGCAGGTGACTCAATAAAATTCGTCAACAAGGAATGGGGCGGCAAGGAACCGGTTTATGTAACGGTAACTTTCAATCCGAACTTCAGCGGCATTGCAGAAAAGACCCAGAGCGTTGAATCGGGCGTCGATACCAAGCTTGACACCAACAGCTTCTCCCGTACGGGATACACCTTTAAAGGCTGGAACACGAGTGCCGACGGAAGCGGAACGGCTTACGCAAACGGCGCAACTGTAAACGTCAGCAAAGACACCGTTCTTTACGCGCAGTGGGAAATCAATACCTATACCGTAACATGGAAAAACGGCGATACGGTTCTTCAAAGCGGCAAGGTTGCATACGGCACAAAGCCTGCATACACAGGCGCAACTCCGACCAAGGCGGCTACAGCTCAGTACACATACACCTTCAAGGGCTGGTCTCCCGAAATCGTTGCCGTTACGGGCGACACAACATACACGGCAGAGTTCAATTCGGTTCTCAGAGAATATACCGTAACATGGAAGAACGGCGACACTGTTCTTCAAAGCGGCAAGGTTGCCTACAGCACAAAGCCTGCATACACAGGCGCAACTCCGACCAAGGCGGCTACGGCTCAGTACACATACACCTTCAAGGGCTGGACTCCCGAAATCGTTGCCGTTACCGGCGACACAACATACACGGCAGAGTTCAACGCAACAACAAACATTTATAAGGTAACCTGGAAGAACGGAAATTCGGTTCTTAAAATTAATGAGGTTCGCTACGGCGAAATGCCGACATATTCGGGCGATATCCCACAGAAAACCGCAACAGCTCAATACACTTATGTATTCAAAGGCTGGTCTCCCGAGGTCTCGGCTGTTACAGGCGATACGACCTACAACGCCGTATTTGACGCAATTCTTAATGAATACACAATTATTTGGAAATGCGACGATAAAGTTCTTCAAACTGATAAAATAGCCTATGGAGAAACTCCGAAGTTTAACGGAACAACACCTCAAAAGGAAGCAACCGATCAGTATACATACGTATTCAAAGGCTGGTCCCCCGATATTTCCGAGGTTACAGGCGATACGACCTACAATGCACTGTTTGACACAATTACAAACAAGTACACAGTAACATGGAAGAACGGCGATACAGTTCTTCAAAGCGGCAAGGTTGCCTACGGCACAAAGCCTACATACACAGGCGCAACTCCGACCAAGGCGGCTACGGCTCAATATACATACGTATTTAAGAGCTGGTCTCCTGCTGTTTCCAATGTTACAGGTGATGCAACATACACAGCAGTATTTGATGCGGTTGTCAACGAATACACAGTAACATGGATGAACGGCGATACGGTTCTTGCAACGGATTCAGTACCCTACGGCAATATGCCTGTTTACAGCGGCAAGACACCGGTAAAGGAAGAAACAAGCCGATATACCTACAGCTTCAACGGTTGGACTCCCGAGATTACAGATGTTGCCGGAAATGTCACATACACCGCAGTATTTGACGAGAACGGAAAGAACGGCCTTTGCGTTGACGGCAGCGATACATACTGGATAATGAACGGTCAGAATGTTGATTTTCCCGGTCTTATCCGCATAAATGTCGGCACTGACGACAAGCCGCATTACCACTATTACTACTTCGCTGAGGACGGCAAGGCAGTTAAGGACGGAACATATAAGGTCAATAAAAATAACGGTCTTCCCCTCCCCGAATTCAATTATGATTTTGATGCCGACGGTGTTATAGTCCACGACGAGGACACATCGAAGAACGGTATCTGCGACGGTGACGGTTCAAAATTCTACTATGTTGACGGCATAAAGTCAGGCGTCGGACTTATCAAGGTCGGCGACAGCTACTATTACGCAAGAACATCAACGGCTGAGATTGTCCGTAATCGTACCTATTGGATATCTAACACAAATGACCTTTCGATTGAACCCGGCATGTATCATTTTGATGATGACGGAAGAATGATTCTTAACGGCTTCATCTCCGACAATTACGGAACATACTATTTCGTTAACGGAACAACCCTTAAAGGCTTCGCTAAAATCGGCGGCGACTATTACATCTTCAACTCCTACAGCGGCAAGATGTATAAGGACGCAACAATGTGGGTCGGCAGTAACGATTACGGCATTGCAAGCAGTCTTTACTACTTCGGCGCTGACGGTAAAATGTCCGTTCCCGACACTGAAAACGGCAAGAAAGCAATCGTTGAAAAGGACGGAAAGCTCTATTTCACAATCGACGGAGCTTATATGACAAGCGGTCTTTATGAGCTTGACGGCGAATATTACTACGTTCAGAATAACGGTGAGCTTGCGGCAAATAAGACTGTTTGGGTCGACAACAAGAACGGCCTTATCCCCGAAAAGGGCAATTGGTACGCATTTGACGAAAGCGGCAAGCTTATTAAGACAGGCTTCGTAAACGGCAGTGACGGTTACACCTACTACTATAACAACACCGTTCTCGCTCTCGGCTTCACCAAGATCGGCGGCGACTATTACATCTTCAACTCCTACAGCGGCAAGATGTATAAGGACGCAACAATGTGGGTCGGCGATAACGGCTACGGCATCGTCGGCGGAATGTACTATTTCGACAAGGACGGAAAAATCACATTGACCGATGCCGAATAAAGATTAACTTCCCTTTTTATGGAGCTGTCGCATTTGGCAAAAGACAGAATAACTTCTAAAACTAAATGCGACAACCCTAATTACATAAAGCAGACTGATTAAATCAGCAAATTGCAGTTTTCTTAATAGAAAGGAAAATGTCTTATGAAAAGATCAAAGCTTTATAAGCTCCTGTCTCTCGTGCTGACGGTGGTAATGGTTTTCGGATTATTTTCTTACGCTATTTTTGCCACAGACACAGCATCAATGCCGATTAAAAAATACAGCGATTTTCTCGAATGCTTGACCGACCTTGAAAAATATGCCGATCAGTTCGTCCGCGAACATCCTGATGAGGATTCTACGGCATTGATTATAAACTATATCCGCTGCGGTATTCCCTCCTATACCACAAGCACATGGAACACCTTCTGCGGAGCCGAAAAAACAGCATTCACCAACTATGTCACAGAGCAGGACGAAGCCAACGGCACAACCGCCGGCAGACTGAGAAAGCTCAGCACGTTTGAGATTCCAAACGGCGACAAGGTTGAGTTCGGTCATATGTTCGGCAGCATGGATATGGCTTACCATACCGGCAATCAGAACACAGCCGACCTCGGCAGCTGGGCGGGCGATATCTGCGACCTTGTTCAGCTCACTCAGGTCACGGGAATCGACAAGACGACCGTTGACGAAATGGCTGACGAGATCAGAACAAACAACGAGGTTTATTTCCTTCGTGACGGTTCTCCCGATATGGCAACTCACTCCTTCGGCAGAATGGACCTTTACGGCGACCTTGACTCGTTCTACATTCTTAAGAATCTCTCAACAGGCACTTCAATCAGCAACATCATGAAGTTCTACTTCACGGAGCATCTCACGGACGGTCTTCGTGCAAAGTTCTTCCTTGAGAACCGCTTTGACAGCATCTCGGCAAAGGAAGATATCAGAGATGAGATCTACACAACCTATCTGACAAACGAAGGTATCAGAACACTTGAGGGTACATATCTCCCCGACGGCACAAATTCCGATATCAGAAGAGCTTGCTGCTATGCCTTTGCGGATCATCTCTATGAGCTTTCAAAGGATCTTTTCAGCAACTCTTATTACAAGGTATTTTCGAGCGATACATCAAATCTTGCTCCCGGCGTTAAGCAGGAAACCAAAATGGCTCTCACAGCCGATGACAAGCAGATTGTTTACTATCTTGCAACAGCCGATATCACAAGAAGCGACGTCAACGTCTATGCAAACTACGGCGAGAATGATGCTTCCAAGTGGAAGATGACTCAGGTCACGGAGCAGATGGCTGCTGCCGACAGGAAGCACTCAAATCCCGACGATTCGGCAAACTATATTCCGAACTACAACGCAGTTGCGAGTGTCAATGCCGACTTCTACGATATGAGTACAGGTAAGCCGAGAGGAACCCTCTATATGAACGGTGTTCAGTATCAGGAGTTTAAATACCACAAAGAGGGCAACGATGCTTTCTTCGGTATCCTCAAGGACGGCACACCGATCATCGGCGGAAGCACCGAATGGAACGCAAACAAGGACAACCTCCAGGAGGCTGTCGGCGCTTCGATAATCCTTGTTAAGGACGGCAAGCTTGCAGTTACAGCTTCCGGCGAATACTATGATGAGCGTGCTTCAAGAACCTGCGTCGGTATCACCTACGACGGAAGAATCGTTCTCATGGTTCTTGACGGACGTCAGGAGCCGTTCTCGGCAGGCGGCAGTGCGATAGAAATGGCACAGATCATGCTCGATGCAGGCTGTGTTGCGGCTGTCAACCTTGATAACGGCGGTTCCTCGACCTTTGCTTCAAAGGCGGAGGGTTCGGACGAGATCGCACTTGTAAACAGACCCTCAGACGGCTACGAGCGTTCGGTTGCGTCCTCTCTCCTCGTTGTTTCGACAGCGAAACCCTCAAACGTATTCGATCATGCGGTTATTTCTGCGGATTACGACTACCTGACGGTCAACTCGACAGTTAACGTTGAAGCAAGAGGCGTTACGGCAACGGGCAGCAGCATTGACCTCCCTGAGGGAGCAACACTTAAGCTTTCCGATGATACAGTCGGCACTCTTTCATCAAACGGCGAATTTACAGGTAAGGCTCTCGGAGACGTTCAGATTCAGCTCGTTGAGGCTGACGGAACGGTTCTCGGTTCAAAGACGCTTCATGTTGTTGAGCCTACAGAGCTTAAATTCACAAAGAATACTCTCAATGCCGTTTACGGCAAGGCTTGCGAGCTTCCGCTTGAGGCTACATATAACGAAAATCCCGTTAAGATAAACGTCAGTGACGTTACCTTCGGATATCTTAAAATCTCACTCAAATCAATGGGTGAAATCGACGGCGAAGAGGTTAACACAACCGTCACAGAGCTTGTTTTCAGCTATCCTGAAGCAGGTTCAATCAGCGGCTTCAACTTCACTCCGGCTGCCGACGGCGAGCTTCGTACCCTGACGATAGGCGCTGTTCTTACAAACAAGATGGACGAGTTTCAGTCAACGATTTACAGCGTATATCTCAAAACATATCAGGAGTGCAAAGCAAACGGATATTCCGATGAGGACGCCGAAACTCAGGCTCAGACCGCATCAATAAACGCGGCTCTTGATACAGCAACCAAAACAATGGTATATATGTACCGCAGCGATGAGGTTGACTTCGACTTCACCAATGCAACGGGCGGCAACGGACTTGTTTCTTTCAAGCGCGATATTACAAACGCAACATACAACCAGCTTGACGAGATATTCTATCTCAACGACCCGAAAGCACCCACAAATACCTCGTATACCTTTGCAATTGATATGTCAAAGGTTCCTGTTCCGGAGAACCTCACGGGACTTCTTTATATGCTTCCCGGCGGCGATCAGGAGGGCAGAACAGCTTGGGATTTCCTGCTCCAGCTTGCCGAAAGAATCAGTCCCCTTACGACCATCACGGTTAAGATGAATCTTCCGGAGGGCTTCGATGTTGATTATTCTTCATTGCGCCTTGCAAACGAGTATTTCACACTTACCTCAACTGGGCTTGACGGAAATACGCTTATTCTGAAATTCAACTTCATCAAGCAGGGCAAGCCCATCAATCCCGCAACAGCCAATCCCCTCTGTGTTCTCAGCGGACTTAAGCTCACGCCGAAAGAAAGCGCATGGGACGCATACAACGGACTTGATTACAAATTCTCGGCAACATTCGACTACGATATTTACGCTCACTTCCATATCCTCGAAGATCTTGCACAGCAGGAGGAATATCAGAAGAAGTACGGACTTTATCCCTACAGCAACAGAGAGAATGACCCCAATGACTACGGCGCACACTTTGCCGATTCAATTGCCGATGTCAGCGACTCGTTCTCACTCCAGCGCACAAGCAGAGAGGGCTGGATCAGAAGAAACGGCTACTGGTCATACTACGAAAACAACGTTGCAAAAACCGGTATTCTTGATCTTCCGAGCAATGTTACGGGCGAAAGCGGCAAATTCTGGTACGATCTCGGTACAAACGGACGCTGCAAGGATAAGCTTACAGGCATCTTTGAGCTTGACGGCAAAAAGTACTATTCACGCTTCGGTGTTCTCGTTTCAGGCTGGCAGTCGATTGCAGCCAAGGACGGCAAATCGTATTTCTACTATTTCGACAAGACCGATTACACCATGTATACGGGCGTACGCACCGTTGACGGTTTGACCTATACCTTTAACGATGCAGGTCAGATGACGCGCGGCGCATTCCGTAAGACCGAAAACGGCACAAAATATTATGTTGCCGGCGAATCATGGTTCAGACGTTTCATCACCCTTGAGGAAGGTACATACTGGGTAGACGTTAACGGCTATGTTGCATACGGCAACGACCATACCGTTACGGATAACGTAAAGGATATCACATGGTATCACTTTGATGAAACGACAGGACTTCTCACAGGTCTTTGCAAAGGCTTTATCGACTACAAGAACGAGCTTTACTACTGCGACGAAAACGGAAAAGTTTTCTACGGACTTATAAAGACCGACAGAGGCATCATATTCTCCGCAACTCAGGGTAAGGTTAACGTTAATACAGGTTGTTATGTTGATTCAACAACTGCAACGAAGGGCGATGTTAATCTCGAAAACGGCCATTATTGGTGCGGCTCCGACGGAGCTATCCTTTCCGACGGCTTCGCAACGATAAACGGCGAGACATACTATTTTGAGAACTACAAGCACGCTAAGGGCTTCACAAAGATCGGCGACGACTATTACATTTTCAATGCTGGAACAGGCAGAATGTATAAGGACGCTACAATGTGGGTCAACGACAATCCGTACGGCATCAAGGGCGGTATGTACTACTTTGACGCTGACGGCAAGATGTTTATCCCCGACACAGTCAACGGCAAGAAGGCTGTTATAAACGAGAACGGCAAGCTTTATTTCACAATCGACGGTGTTAAGATGACTAACGGTCTCAACACCCTCGACGGCGAGTATTACTATGCTAATACAAACGGTCAGCTTGCTGTGAACCAGACAATTTGGGTTGCTCAAAAGAACGACCTTATTTCCGAAAAGGGCAACTGGTACGCTTTCGACAAGGACGGTAAGATGATTAAAACAGGCTTTGTCAACGGCGGTGACGGTTACACCTACTACTATAACGACACGGTTCTTGCTCTCGGCTTCACAAAGATCGGTGACGATTACTACATCTTTAACACATACAGCGGAAAGATGTATAAGGACGCAAAAATGTGGGTCGGAAACAACGATTACGGTATCGTAGGCGGTTCATACTACTTTGACAGCGAAGGTAGAATGACAACGAACTAAACAACTTCAACGGGGCATCACGAACTCCGTGGTGCCCCTACTTTGTATTTATGAGAATTGAAACTTTAGTTGCAACTATCGACAGAACAGATCATGCTCTGCCGGAACAAATGAATATTCAAACCGATACACTGATCGGCAATCAGTGCGGATACTCATCAACAGAGAAAACCTCGGTCAACGGTCATAATGTTGTTTATTTCAACACCAAGGATCGCGGAGTCGGACAGAACAGAAACCTGCTTTTGCAAAAAGCAACGGCGGACATCTGCATTTTGGCGGACGATGACATGAGGTTTGTTGACGGTTATCCGCATATTGTCGAGCGTGCTTTTTCCGAGTGCAAAGATGCCGATATTTTGGTTTTCAATCTGATTGAAAAAAAGCCGAGACGCTATATTAACAAAAAAATAATGCGTGTGCGCTGGTACAATTATGCAAAATACGGCGCTGCAAGGCTTGCGGTTCGCAGAGAAGCACTTATTAAATCCGATATAAACTTTTCGCTCCGATTCGGCGGCGGTGCACAGTACGGTTCGGGTGAAGACACGATTTTCCTCAGCGATTGTCTGAAAAAAGGACTGAAAATTTACGCTGTTCCTTATGCTCTGGCGGAAATTGACCAGGATGCCGCTTCAACATGGTTCAGCGGTTACAATGAGAAATATTTCTACGACAAGGGTGCGTTGTATAGACGCCTGCACCCTGCTTTATGGCTTATATTTATGCTTCGCTTTCTTATTAAAATCTGCCGCAAGCCCGAAAATTCGGTTACTTTCCTTGACGCAATGAAGTACATGACCTATGGGGCGACACGTTTTGTATCGGAGGAATAGCATATGAAATTCAGCATTATCGTTCCTGTTTATAATTCCGCAAATTTTCTGCCGGACTGTCTTGCCGGCGTAAAAAATCAAAGCTTTGATGATTGGGAGCTTATTTTTATTGACGACGGCTCAACCGACGGAAGCGGAACAATTCTTGACGGGTACGCCCGTTCCGACGATAGAATTCATGTTTTTCATCAGGAGAACAGCGGTCAGTTTTTCGCAAGAGAAAAAGGCATTGCAATGTCTCAAGGCGAATATATTCTCTTTCTCGACAGCGACGACGGGCTGATGCAGGATTGTCTTGAAAAGCTTTATGAAGCTATTTGTGAGAGCAACCCCGATATGATCATGTTCGCTTACCGCGTGTCGTATGACGACGGTAAAGATGACATTGAAAGAGACATGATCTTTTCCGAAAAGAAAGAAATCTCACCTGAATGGCTTCTTGAAAATCTTATATCAAACAACACCTTTAATGCGCTGTGGACGAAGGCTTTTCGCAGGGAGCTTTTTGAGGGCGACGATACGGACTATTCCGCACTTACAGGGACTCATTTCGGCGAAGATAAAATTCGTTTGCTCTACCCTGTTACCGTTGCCAAAAAAATAATCTATATCCCCTGTTGCCTTTACCGATACAACTACCGTCAGAGCAGCACAATGCATCGGTTTGACTCATGCGCAATTGAGCGAATGCTATCAAAAGAGATGTTTTCTCTTTGTTATGAATACATGAAAAAATGGGATATGGACAGCCGATTTTATCACGAAAAAATAGCACTTTATTATCTCAGAAACTATCTTTCCGTTTATTTCGGATTTAAAAGGAAGTGCCTTGATTCCGAGGACAAACAGGCCTTCAAAAAATATCCGTGGAGAAAAAGAATAGATAAAAAAGCCTTAAAGCCGAGATTTGTTTTTAAGCTCGGCGCAAGGGATATTATAAGACTGATAACGGCATTGATGAATTTATAAGGCGGAAAACCGATGAAAAAATTACTTATCGTAAACAATAATATGCATATCGGCGGTGTGCAAAAATCGCTTTTGAATTTGCTCGGGGAAATTCACAAAGACTACGATATTACTCTCCTTCTTTTCTATAAGGGCGGCCGTCTGCTTGAAGAGATTCCCGACGATATAAAAATAATCGAAGCCTGCGGACCGTTTCGCTATTTCGGAATGACAAAGCATGACGCAAAATCGGGTTTTGATAAGCTCGGGAGAATGTTCTGGGCTTCAGTATCACGAGTTTTCGGACGCAAATTTGCCGTCAGTCTCATGCTGCCGTTTCAAAAAAAACTTTTCGGCTTTGACACTGCCGTTTCCTTTCTTCACAGCGGAGAAAACCATATGTTCTACGGCGGCTGCAATGAGTTTGTTCTGAAATGCAGCGAAGCGAAGAAAAAAATTACATTTTTGCATTGTGACTATAAAAAAATAAATGCAAATTCAAAGTACAACACGGAAATCTACAGTCAATTTGACAAAATAGCGGCATGCTCCGAGGGTTGCAGACAGTCGTTTTTAAATCTGCTCCCGCAGTTTAAGGACAAAACATTTACCGTTGAAAACTGTCATAATTATAATAGAATTCGCAATTCAGCCAAAGCCGAAAACATCTCTCTGCCGAGCGATAAGCTGAACGTTGTTACCGTGGCAAGATTCGGCAAGGAAAAGGGTGTTTTAAGGGCAATTCGTGCCGTTTCAAAGCTTGAAAAAAAATATCTTTTCAAATATTATATTATCGGTGACGGCACGGAGTTTGAACAGGCAAAAGCACTTATTGACGAGTTGAAGCTTTCAGAAACCGTAACCTTGCTCGGTGCAAAGGAAAACCCTTACGGCTATATAAAAGCAGCCGACCTGCTTCTCATTCCGTCATACAGCGAGGCGGCACCGATGGTTATCGGGGAGGCTGCCTGTCTCGGAGTTCCGGTTCTCTCAACAGAAACCTCCTCCTGTGAAGAAATGGTTGTGGCAACCGGCTACGGTTTTGTCTGCAAGAATTCACAAGACGGGATAACTCAGGCGCTTGAAGAAATAATTAACAATCAAAGCTTGATAAAAGAAAAATCAAGCTTTCTCGACTCTCAAAAATTCAGCAATGCAAACGCATTGAAACAATTCTCGGAGCTGGTAAAATAAAATGCAAAAGAACGAAATAAACAGCATAATACAATCGGATAACGCACGTCATCCGATACTGATTCTTGTCGGCTGCTTAGTCATTTCCGGCGCAGTTTGTTATGCACATATTTTGGGCAATACGGTTGTTTTGGCCCTTTGTTTGATTGCTTTTTTGGCATACAATGTTTATGCCTGCTTCAAGAGCACGATTTTTCCCGTACTCTTATATTTTCTGCCATGGAGTCCGCTGTTAAAGATTGATATCAACGGATATTCCTTTTTTACATTTGCGCTGATTTTTGCCTGTCTTTTTTATTTTATAAAGGGTAAGCTTTCCTTGAGCGTGTATCAAGTTATACTGACGTCGGTCATGGTCGCATTAACGATTATCGCAAAAACGGTACAGGGAAATTCAATTTCAAACAGCTATTTTGTTTTTATTCTGATGCTGCTTCTTTTTCCATGCATCACAAGCAAGGCAAAAAACCGTCTGTCTTTCTACTACATAACATTGTTCTTTTCCTTCGGCATTATCGCCGCAGCTCTTTCGGCTCAGCAGACTGCAGGATTTCCGAATATATCGCAATATATAAAGGTCGATTCCTACCTTACAATAACACGACTTTCCGGCTATTATCCGGACCCGAATTTCTATTCTGCTCATATCACGGCTTGCCTCGCCGGAGTTATGCTTCTTCTGACAAAGGAGAAAAAGGATTCTCACCGCATAATTCTTGCGATTGTTTCCGTTTTTCTTTTATACTGCGGACTGCTTTCGGCATCAAAGTCATTTATTATAATTACTGCTTGTCTGTTTTTCGTTTGGATACCTACCCTGCTTAAAAAGCAAAACAGAGGTTCAACCGCCGCCAAAGTTTTTATAGGCTTGCTTTGTGCCGGAATTATAGTGCTTTCCTCGACTGCATTTCAGGAGCTTTTTAAAATCATTGACACCCGCTTTTCCTACGCTTCAAGCGTTTCGGAGCTGACCACGGGACGAACTGACCTTTGGCAAACTTACATTAACGAGTTTATACACAATCCGGTTCTTGCGCTCCTCGGCGAGGGCTTTTCGAGTGTTATCATCGGCAAAAGAGCCTCTCACAATACGATAATTCAGGGCGTGTTTCAATTCGGCATAATCGGATTTCCGTTTTTGATTGCATGGTTTGTAATTACGATAAAAAATTTGATTTCAAATATTTCAGATAAAAAACCTCATTTTTTATACATACTTCTGATGGGAGTCGGAATCGTGCTTCCGTGGATGGCATTGGATATTATTTTCTTCGATGAATTATTCCTGCTGCCCGTTTACGGCGCTCTCGCTGTTGCTTACAGCTCCTTAGAGCTTGAAAACGGCAAATAACATAGAAAAACAACGGAAGAATCAAACTGTTCCTCCGTTGTTTTGATGAATTTGAAAGCGGCATTATATTATCATTTATATTGATGCATCAAGCCGCATAAGTGCCGCCGAACGGAAATGCTCACTACGACAATGTCAATTTTCGTCAGGCACGAATAATAAAACATGACGTTCTCAATTTAACTGTTTTTGCTTTGCTCTGTACCTTATCAATGCAACAATCAATGAAACCAGGGTCAAAAGGTTGTTTACAATTCCCGCCCATGAATTATTGACAAAATTATACGGCAACCAGCAGAGGCAAACGAGGACATTTGAAACTCTGAGAATCTGCGGATTTTTCTGCCAGCCTCCGACGGTTGCGAAAACAGAAGACACAAGAATCAAAATATCCCATGCACCCTGCCAGGTGAATACGGTAAGAGCAAGCGAAAGAACGATAAAAACGACAGGGACTGCTTTTGAGCGTGCAAATTTATTGTCAAAGCTGCAAACATAGCTCCTTGCCAGATTTATAAAATTCATCGCAACGGGCGTAAAAAGCCATAAGCTGCTGTAATGAAGGCACCAAAGCGCCGCATTGAGCGTCATCAAAATCATTATTGTTTTATGCTTTTTGAATTGATACATCAATATTCCGACCGCAATTGCCAAAAAGCCGAAAATCTGCGATAAATAAGAATGTGTTTGAAAAAACTCCTGCATGATAAACTTCACCCGATGTATTATAAAGCTGTTTCTGAGCATTTCATTGCTTTTGCCATTATAATATAATAAATAATTTTGCATGTCAACACTTCAAAATCTTAAATTTTAAGCTTATATTTATAAAATAATGTCAATCATAATTTTCATCACTTTTCACATATTGTTGTTTGTTTTTTTGTATGATTCGTATGTCCGAACAGTTGACAGCAAAGCTTTATTATGTTATACTTTGGGTAATCTCTTGTAACTGACGGATTAGCAGAACACTGCATGGGAGCAAGAGAAAAAATATGCCGACCGTCTGGGCGCAATTAAGGTTTATCCTGCCTTAATTGTGCCCTTTTTTAAAAGGAGGATTTTCATGAAAAAAGTTGGAATTATCATGGGCAGCGACAGCGATCTGCCGATTGTTCAGAAAGCAATCGACACGCTCAAAGCATTTAACGTTCCCTATGAGGTGCACATATTCTCTGCGCACAGAACACCCGGAGAGGCTGCGAAATTTGCTCAAAACGCTCAATCAAACGGCTTCGGTGTCCTCATTGCGGCCGCGGGAATGGCTGCTCACCTGGCAGGGGCAATTGCCGCCCAGACCGTTCTGCCTGTCATCGGAATACCCTGTAAATCAAATACACTCGACGGTATTGACGCCTTGTTATCCACTGTACAAATGCCTTCCGGCATACCGGTTGCAACAGTAGCGATTAACGGAGCAGTCAATGCCGCTTTGCTTTCTATACAGATTTTGGCTCTTTGTGAGCCTGAGCTTTCCGAAAAGCTTTCCGAAAAGCGTGCGTCGGACTCGGCTGCCGTTTTGGAAAAGGATAAAAACATTGCATCAAATTTATAAAATATAAAACCAAGGAGGATTTTAAATCATGAAAAAATGTGAACAGCTCTACGAGGGCAAGGCAAAGAAGGTTTTTGCAACCGAGGATCCCGAGTACGTTATCGTTTCCTACAAGGACGATGCAACGGCATTTGACGGACTCAAAAAAGGCACAATTGCCGGCAAGGGCGTTGTAAACAACAAAATGTCCAACTATCTCATGCAGCTTCTTGAAAAGCAGGGCGTTCCGACTCACTATGTCGAAGAAATTTCCGACCGTGAAACGATTGTACGCAAGGTTTCAATCGTTCCTCTCGAGGTTATTATCAGAAACATTTCCGCCGGTTCGTTTGCAAAGCGTTACGGCGTTGAAGAAGGCATTGTTTTTGCCGAGCCGACAATCGAATTTTCATACAAGAATGATGATCTTCACGATCCCCTTCTCAATTCATATCATGCTCTCGCTCTCGGACTTGCAACCAAGGAGGAGATTGAGAATATCAAATCAATGGCATTCAAGGTCAATTCTGTTCTCAAGGAGTATTTCAAGAGTCTTAACGTAACTCTTGTTGACTTTAAGCTTGAGTTCGGTAAGCTCTCGGACGGCACAATAGTTCTCGCCGACGAGATTTCTCCCGACACTTGCCGCTTCTGGGACAGCAGAACAAACGAGAAGCTTGACAAGGATCGTTTCCGCCGTGACCTTGGCGGAGTTGAAGATGCCTATGCAGAAATGATGAAGAGAGTATTCAAATAAGAAACGGAGCTTTTTATGTCTAATATACATGAAGAATGCGGAGTTTTCGGCGTTTACGCCAATGAATCTTATGATATCGCAAGTACCGTTTATTACGGTCTTTACGCCCTGCAGCACAGAGGACAGGAATCCTGCGGAATCGTTGTAAACGACGACGGACTTTTTACCGCATATAAGGATACAGGTCTTGTCAACGATGTTTTCACCACTGACCATCTCAACCAGTTCGGTCAGGGCAACATTGCAATAGGTCATGTCCGTTACGGTACAACGGGCGGCTCGGCAAGGGACAATGCTCAGCCGATAGTCGTCAATCACATTAACGGTCATATTGCCCTCGCTCATAACGGCAATCTCACCAATTCCTATGAGCTTCGCAGTGCGCTTGAGCTTAAAGGCTCGATTTTCCACACGACATCGGACACCGAGGTTATTTCATACATCATAACCGAGGAAAGACTCACCGCTCCCTCGATTGAGGAGGCTGTCAACCGTGCCGTTAACCGTATCAAGGGAGCTTATTCCCTTGTTGTAATGTCGCCTACCAAGATGATTGCCGTTCGTGATGAAATGGGCTTCCGTCCGCTTTGTATCGGCAGGCTTCCCGAGAACGGCGGCTACGTTGTCGCTTCGGAAAGCTGTGCGCTTGACGCAGTAGGAGCGGAATTTGTCAGAGATGTTGAACCGGGTGAAATCGTCGTTTTTGACGGCAAATCGGTTCGAAGCATTAAGGACCATTGCAACAAAGAGAAGCCGCACACCTGCGTCTTTGAATACATTTATTTTGCACGCCCCGATTCGGTGATCGACGGAGCAAGCGTGCATGAAGCGAGAATCCGTGCAGGTGCATTTTTGGCTCTTGAGCACCCTGTTCAGGCCGATGTTGTTATCGGCGTTCCCGATTCCGGACTTGATGCTGCTCTCGGCTTTGCAAAGCAGTCCGGTATTCCCTACGAAATAGGATTTATCAAGAACAAGTATATCGGCAGAACATTCATTTCTCCGGGTCAAAAGAGCCGTACAAATCAGGTTCGCATCAAGCTCAACCCGATCACAAATGTTATCAAGGGTAAAAGAGTTGTCATGATCGACGATTCGATTGTCAGAGGAACGACCTGCGCAAGAATAGTTAAGCTGCTTAGAAATGCCGGCGCAAAGGAAATTCATATGCGTGTTTCCGCTCCGCCGTTCCTTAACCCCTGCTATTACGGCACGGACATCGACTCCCGTGATAACCTCATTGCCTGCCACCATACGGTTGACGAAATTGCAGAGATTATCGGCGTTGATTCCCTCGGTTATCTGAGCGTTGACAATGTTAAAAAAATTGCCTGCGGCGACCTCGGCAAGGGCTATTGCACAGCCTGCTTCGACGGCGATTACCCGACCGAAGTGCCGACCGAAACGCACAAGAGCAAGTTTGAATGTAAAATTTCCGAAAGACAAAAGGAGAAAAAGTGATGAACACACAATCACGTTCCGAGAGCTACGCCGCAGCAGGCGTAGATATAACGGCAGGCTACAGGGCTGTCGAACTGATGAAATCACACATTGCAAGAACAATGACATCCGGCGTGTGCTCCGATGTCGGCGGCTTCGGCGGCCTGTTTGAGCTTGACACAACGGGAATCGAGAAACCGGTGCTTGTCAGCGGCACTGACGGCGTCGGCACAAAGCTGAAGCTGGCTTTTCTCATGGACAAGCATGACACGGTCGGCATTGACTGCGTTGCAATGTGCGTAAATGATATTATTTGCTGCGGAGCAAAGCCGCTTTTCTTCCTTGATTATATCGCATGCGGCAAAAACATTCCCGAAAGAATCGCTTCTATCGTTTCCGGCGTCGCCGAGGGCTGCGTTCAGAGCGGTGCGGCTCTTATCGGCGGAGAAACGGCGGAGATGCCGGGCTTCTATCCCGTTGACGAATATGACCTCGCAGGCTTCTCTGTCGGCGTTGTCGACAAGTCAAAGATACTTGACCCCTCAACGATGAAGGCAGGAGATGTGGTTATAGCGCTCCCGTCAAGCGGAGTTCACTCCAACGGCTTTTCACTTGTAAGAAAGGTTTTCGATGTTGAAAACAGCGATATCAAATCTCCCCGTGAGGAGCTTGGCGGAAAATCAATCGGAGAAACTCTTCTCGCCCCCACAAAGATTTATGTTAAGCCCGTGCTTGCACTTCTTGAGCAGGTTAAAGTAAAAGGAATTTCCCATATCACGGGCGGCGGATTTTACGAGAATATTCCGAGAAGCATTCCCGACGGTCTCGGTGCGGTAATTGAGCGTAATGCCGTAAGGGTTCTCCCGATTTTTGACCTCATTGCAAAAGAGGGAAACATTTCCGAAAGAGATATGTTCAATACATTCAACATGGGCGTCGGCATGAGCATTGTTGTTGCTCGAGAGGATGCCGAAAAGGCTGTTGAAATTCTCAAGGCAAACGGCGAGGACGCCTATGTAATCGGTAAAATCGAAAATTCAGAGGATAAAATTACGATATGCTAAAAACTTTTCGTGAAAGCCTGTGTGCGGGAATTCTCATAACAATCGGCGGCACGGTTTTTCTCTCGTGTGAAAACAAAACGGTCGGAGCGGTGCTCTTTTCGGTCGCTCTGCTCTGCATCTGCTATAAAAGCTACTACCTTTTCACGGGGAAAATCGGCTACATAGTCGAACAGCATACGAAACAGGATTTTCTTAACCTCGACGTCGGACTTTTCGGCAACCTTGCCGCAACGTTTCTGCTCGGAATGCTGCTGCGGACGGTTCTGCCGAATATTGGCGAAAAGGCGGCGGAAATGTGCTCGGCAAAGCTTGCACAGTTCCCGTTATACACGTTTATCCGCGGCTTTTTCTGCGGAATACTGATGTATCTTGCAGTCAGCATTTATAAGGAGAAAAACTCCGTTCTGGGCATTCTCTTTTGTGTGCCCGTGTTTATCCTCTGCGGCTTTGAACATTCGATTGCCGATATGTTTTATTTAGGTGCTTCGGGAATTTTCAGCGTAAAAATAATCCTCTTTACAGCCCTTGTTGTTGCGGGAAACACGTTTGGCGCAATTGTTTTACCTTTACTAAAAGGAGTACATACAGATGAAAAACAAGGCTAAAATAGCCGTTCTTGTTTCGGGCGGCGGAACAAATCTTCAGGCACTCATTGATGCTCAGCAGAACGGAATAATAAATAGCGGTGAGCTTGCACTTGTCGTTTCAAACAACAGCTCGGCTTACGCCCTCACGAGAGCGCAAAACGCAGGAATAAAAACTGCTGTTGTTATAAAAAAAGAGTGCAAAAATCAGGCGGATTTTGAAGGCCGTATTTTGGAATTACTCCGTGAAAACGAGATCGACATGATCGTTCTTGCAGGCTTTATGAGCATACTCGGTGCAGATTTTGTTTCTGAATATCCCGAGCGAATAATCAATGTCCACCCGTCGCTTATTCCCTCCTTCTGCGGCGAGGGCTTCTACGGATTAAAAGTGCATCAGGCGGCGCTCGACTACGGAGTAAAGGTCACGGGCGCAACCGTGCATTATGTAAATGAGATACCCGACGGTGGAAAAATAATTCTTCAAAAGGCCGTCAATATCGAGGACGGCGACACTCCTGAAATTCTTCAAAATAGAGTAATGGAGCAGGCGGAATGGAAGCTTCTTCCTCAGGCAGCCGAGCTTGTATCCGCTGAGATCGTTAAAGAAAGGACAGCTTGAAATGAACATATATGAAATCAAATCAATGAAAGACCGTATAGACGGCAATCCCTATGTAGGACGCGGAATCGTTATCGGCAAAAGCTCTGACGGCCAAAAAGCCGCAACGGCATACTTCATCATGGGCAGAAGCGCAAACAGCCGCAACCGTGTGTTCACGGTAAAAAACGGTGAGGTCTTTACCGAGCCTTTCGACGCTTCAAAGGTAGAGGATCCCTCCCTGATAATCTATGCGGCGCTCAGAAAATTTGAGAACAAGCTCATCGTCACCAACGGCGACCAGACAGACACGGTTTACGACGGAATTGTAACAGGCAAAAGCTTTTCCGAAAGCCTTGAAAGCCGTGAGTTTGAGCCGGATGCGCCGAACTTCACTCCCCGAATCAGCGGAATGCTGACCTTCGGCGAAAATGATTTTAATTATGAAATGAGCATACTTAAAAGCCTTGATGAAAACGGAAGCGACTGTGCAAGATACACCTTCTCGTATCCGTCAAAGGCAGGGCTCGGTCACTTTATCCATACATATGTGACGGACGGCAACCCGATCCCGACATTTCAGGGTGAGCCCGAGAGAGTAGCTATCCCCGACAGTATTGACGAATTTGCCGATGAAATCTGGAATTATCTTGACGAGAACAATAAGATTTCCCTTTATGTAAGATACACCGACCTCACAGACGGCAGCTATGAGGAAAAGCTTATAAACAAGAATTGCTGAAAACAACCAAGAAAGGAACGGAAATATATGAAAGAATTCGAGCTCAAATACGGCTGTAACCCCAATCAGAAGCCTTCAAGAATATTTATGAATAACGCAAGCGACCTTCCCATCGAAATCCTTTGCGGCAAGCCCGGATATATCAATTTCCTTGACGCATTCAACTCTTGGCAGCTTGTTAAGGAATTGAAGGAGGCTCTCGGTCTTCCCGCCGTTGCATCATTTAAGCACGTCAGCCCAACCTCTGCGGCCGTCGGAATAAAGCTTCCGGAAAAGCTCAAAAAGGCTTGCTTCGTTGACGATATCGAAGACCTTGACAGCTCCCCTCTCGCCTGCGCCTATGCCCGTGCAAGAGGAACCGACCGTATGTGCTCGTTCGGAGATTGGGTTGCTCTCTCCGATGTTTGCGACGTCACAACGGCCAAGCTCATCAAGCGTGAGGTTTCCGACGGAATAATTGCCCCCGGCTATGAGCCAGAAGCTCTTGAAATTCTCAAATCGAAGCGCAAGGGCAGCTACAACATCGTCAAAATCGACCCCGACTACACACCCGAGCCGATTGAGCGCAAGCAGGTGTTCGGCATCACCTTTGAGCAGGGAAGAAATAATTTTGAAATCAACAGGGAGCTTCTTTCCAATGTTGTCACCAAAAATAAGAATATCCCCGACGGTGCAATTCGTGACCTGATTATTTCACTTATAACGCTCAAATATACGCAGTCCAATTCCGTGTGCTTTGCCTATGACGGACAGGCTATCGGCGTCGGCGCAGGTCAGCAGTCGAGAATTCACTGCACCCGTCTTGCCGGCGGAAAGGCGGACACATGGTTCCTTCGCCAGAGCGACAGGGTTCTTAATCTTCCCCTTCTCCCCACTCTCGGCAGACCCGAGCGTGACAACGTAATTGACAGATATATCAATAAATGCGAGGAAGATGTTTGTGCCGAGGGTAACTGGCAGAAATATTTTACCACCCGTCCCGAACCGCTTACAGAATCGGAGGTACGTGAATATCTCGACACTGTCAACGGAGTTTCGCTCGGCTCGGATGCATTCTTCCCGTTCAGCGACAATATCGAGAGAGCAAAGCTCAGCGGTGTAAAATATATTGCCGAACCCGGCGGCTCGATTCGCGACAGCCTGGTAATCGAATGTGCCGATAAATATGACATGGCGATTGCGTTTACGGGAATGAGACTGTTCCACCACTGATTTTTAACGGTTCTTTTTCCGCTTGAAAGGATATGATAAGCAATGAAAATAATGGTTATCGGCGGCGGAGGCCGTGAACACGCCATAATAAAGAAATTAAAAGAAAATAAAGCAATTGATAAAATATATGCTCTGCCCGGAAACGGCGGAATTGAAAGCGACGCTGTCTGCATTCCCATCGGAGCATGTGAAATTGATAAAATCGTTGACTTTGCGTCAAGCGAAAAAATTGATTATTCCGTTGTCGCTCCCGACGATCCGCTTGTTCTCGGAGCGGTTGACAGGCTTGAGGAAATCGGGATCCCGTGCTTCGGCCCTCGCGCAAATGCCGCAATAATCGAGGGCAGTAAGGTCTTTTCTAAAAATCTTATGAAGAAATACAGTATTCCGACCGCTTCATATGAGACATTTAACGATATGGAAAAAGCTCTCGCTTACCTTGAGAATGCCCCTATTCCGACTGTTATCAAAGCCGACGGTCTTGCTCTCGGCAAGGGCGTTACGGTCGCATTTACCCGTGAGGAGGCCAAGAAAGCCGTCGTTGAAGCAATGCAGGACAAAAAATTCGGCAGGAGCGGAGAAAGCATCGTAATTGAAGAATACCTTGAAGGACCGGAAATCTCCGTTCTTGCGTTTACCGACGGAAAAACCGTAAAGCCGATGGTTTCCTCAATGGATCACAAGCGTTCGGGCGACAATGACACTGGACTCAATACCGGAGGTATGGGCACGATCGCTCCGAATCCGTATTATACCGATAAAGTTGCAAAAATTTGTATGGACACAATTTTTGTCCCGACGATCAACGCCATGAACCGAGAGGGTCGAACCTTCAAAGGCTGTTTATACTTCGGACTTATGCTCACTAAGGACGGCCCGAAGGTAATTGAATATAACTGCCGCTTCGGCGATCCTGAAACTCAGGTAGTTCTTCCGCTGCTTGAAAGCGATCTGCTCACTGTTATGAAGGCGACAACAGACGGCACTCTGTCGGAAACTGACGTCAAATTCAAGGACGCTGACGCCTGCTGCGTTATCATGGCTTCGGACGGCTACCCCGTTTCGTATAAAAAAGGATATGAAATCACAATTCCCGAAGAAATATTCGATTCCGTTTATGTTGCAGGCGCAACGCAAAAGGACGGAAAACTTTACACCTCAGGCGGCAGAGTGCTGGGAGTAACATCCGTTGCTTCGACACTGAAGGAAGCAATCGACAGCTCATACAAAAAGGTTAAAGAAATTTCATTTGAAAACGCATATTACAGACATGACATCGGTCAAAGAGCCTTGAAAGCAACGGAGGAATAATATGGTTTACAGAGTTTATGTTGAAAAGAAGCCGGAAATTGCCCATGAGGCAAAGAGCCTGCTTAAAGAAGCCAACGAGCTTCTCTCGATAAAGGGTCTCGAAGACGTCAGAATTATCAACCGTTACGATGCCGAAAACATCACCGAGGAGCTTTTTAATTATGCCGTTAAGACGGTTTTTTCCGAGCCTCAGCTCGATATTGTTTCGGACGTGATAAATTCCGAAGGCTATTCGTGCTTTGCGGTTGAATATCTTCCCGGTCAGTTTGATCAGAGAGCCGACTCCGCCGCACAGTGCATACAGATTATTTCAAAATCCGAGCGTCCGACCGTGCGCACAGCGAAGGTTTATTTGCTCAAGGGCGAGCTTTCCGCAGGCGAAATTGATACAATCAAAAAATACGTAATTAACCCCGTCGAAGCGAGAGAGGCTTCACTCACAAAGCCCGAAACTCTTGCCGCAAAGTATGATATTCCGACATCCGTCGAAACTCTTGACGGCTTCCTTGATTTAACCGACTCGGAGCTTGAAAAATTTGTTGAAGATTTCGGTCTTGCAATGGATATTGACGATATCAAGTTCTGTCAGAATTATTTTAAATCCGAAAACAGAAATCCGACAATCACCGAAATACGAATGATTGATACCTATTGGTCGGATCATTGCCGCCATACAACATTTTTGACGGTAATTGACGACGTTACCTTTGAGGACGAGCTTATTCAAAAAACATATGATGAATATCTTGAAACACGCAGATCGCTCGGCAGAACAAAGCCCGTCTGTCTGATGGACATTGCAACTATCGCCGTCAAGGCACTTAAAAAGCAGGGAAAGCTTGACAAGCTTGATGAGAGCGAAGAAATCAATGCCTGCACGGTTAAGATAAATGTTGATGTAGACGGCGTCAGTGAGCCTTGGCTGCTTCTTTTCAAGAATGAAACCCATAACCACCCGACTGAGATCGAACCCTTCGGCGGCGCGGCAACGTGTATCGGCGGAGCTATCCGCGATCCCCTCTCGGGCAGAAGTTATGTCTACGGAGCTATGCGCGTTACGGGTGCGGCAGATCCCTTAAAGCCGCTCGACGAAACTATCAAGGGCAAGCTTCCTCAGAGAAAAATCGTAACAACAGCCGCAGCGGGCTATTCGTCCTACGGCAACCAGATAGGCCTTGCAACGGGAATTGTCGATGAAATCTATCACCCCGGCTATGCTGCAAAGCGTATGGAAATCGGTGCCGTCATCGCCGCAGCTCCTGCCGAAAACGTAAGAAGAGAGGTACCGACTCCCGGAGATATCGTTATACTTCTCGGCGGCGCTACAGGTCGTGACGGATGCGGCGGCGCAACCGGCTCATCTAAATCGCATACGGTTTCTTCCCTTGAGACCTGCGGCGCAGAGGTGCAAAAAGGTAACGCACCGGAAGAACGCAAGCTTCAAAGACTTTTCCGCAATAAAACTGCCTGCCGTCTTATCAAGCGCTGTAACGATTTCGGCGCAGGCGGAGTTTCCGTTGCAATAGGCGAGCTTGCCGACGGACTTGAAATCAATCTTAACGCCGTACCCAAGAAGTATGAAGGTCTTGACGGAACGGAGCTTGCAATCAGTGAGAGCCAGGAAAGAATGGCGGTCGTTGTTGAAGCTCATAAGGTTGACGAGTTCCTAACACTTGCCAAATCAGAAAATCTCAATGCCGTACCGGTTGCGGTCGTAACCGAAGAACCTCGCCTGAGAATGAACTGGAACGGAAATACTATTGTTGATATCAGCCGAGAATTTCTTAATTCAAACGGAGCCGACAAACACATTGTAATCAACACCGAGAAATGCGAATCGGCAAATCGCAGCTTTAACACAAGCTTTTCGGAAAGCTATAAAGCACTTGCCGACGACCTCAATATATGCTCAAAAAGAGGACTTTCCGAGCGCTTCGATTCAACCATCGGCGCCGGAACCGTTCTTATGCCCTTCGGCGGTAAAAATCAGCTCACACCAATTCAGGCAATGGTTCAAAAAATTTCCGTTGAGAAAAAGGCGACGGATGACTGTTCGCTCATGGCGTTCGGCTACAATCCGTTCATAACGGAGAAAAGTCCTTATCACGGCGCATATTTAGCTGTTGTTGAATCTGTCTGCAAGCTTATTGCGAGCGGAGCCGATTTTAAAGATGTTTACCTGACATTCCAGGAATATTTCAAGCATCCCGGAAAGGACGGCAAGCGCTGGAGTCAGCCGCTTTCGGCTCTCCTCGGTGCATTTAAGGCTCAGATGGAGCTCGGAATCGGTGCTATCGGAGGAAAAGACTCAATGAGCGGCACATTCGAGAATATCGACGTTCCGCCGACTCTTGTTTCCTTCGCCGTTACAACATCAAAAACAGACCGAATCGTTTCTCCCGAGTTTAAGAAAGCAGGAAACAAGGTCATCTTCCTTCCCTGTCCGTATGACGAAAACAATCTTCCGAAAACAGACAGCCTCATTGCTCTTTTTGATAAGGTCGCCGATCTTTTGAAATCGGGAAAAGCGGTTTCATGCTACACTCCCGGTATGGGCGGCATCGCCGAAGCAGTTATGAAAATGTGCTTCGGTAACGGACTCGGCTTCAGCTACAGCGAAAAGGCAGATATGAATAAAATTTTCGGCTACAGCTATGCCGGCTTTATTCTTGAGGTCGCAGACTGGGACAACGGGGACGAAATAATCGGAACCGTTACCGAAAAATGTGATATATCATACCTCGGTGACACCGTGTCGCTTGATTCCCTGCTGAAAATTTACGAGGATAAGTTAGAAAGCGTTTTCACGTGCAACATTAAAAACACAGGCAGTAAGCCCGAAAACGTTTCATATACTGCCACAGAGCGTACAGCGCCGTCAATCAAGGTAGCTAAGCCGCGTGTACTCATTCCCGTTTTCCCGGGTACAAACTGCGAATATGATTCCGCAAAGGCTGTCGCAAACGCAGGCGCAGAGCCGATAATCACGGTTATCAACAATCTCTCTGCAGACGGAATCGCAAGAAGCATTGAAAGCTTTGCAAAGGAGCTTAAAAATTCTCAGATCGTATTCATTCCCGGAGGATTTTCAGGCGGAGATGAGCCGGACGGAAGCGGTAAATTCATTACTGCATTTTTCCGAAATCCCGAAATAAAAGAGGGCGTTACAGAGCTTCTTGAGCACCGTGACGGTCTTATGTGCGGCATCTGCAACGGTTTCCAGGCTCTTATTAAGCTCGGACTTGTGCCGTACGGAAAAATCATTGACACGGACGAGAATTGCCCGACTCTTACATTCAACACAATTGCAAGACATCAGTCAAGAATCGTTCGCACAAGAATCGCTTCAAACAAGTCACCGTGGTTATCCGAAATGAACGTCGGCGATATTGTTAATGTTCCGATTTCTCACGGCGAAGGCCGTTTCCTCGCCAATGACGAAACGATACGCAGTCTGATTGAAAACGGACAGATCGCAACTCAGTATGTCGATTCAAACGGCAATGCGTCAAATGATATCCGCTTTAATCCGAACGACTCCGCATACGCAATCGAGGGAATCACCTCCCCCGACGGCAGAGTTTTTGGAAAAATGGGTCACAGTGAAAGAATCGGAGCGGGACTTTATAAAAATGTTCCTGGCAATTATAACATACATATGTTTGAATCAGCCGTAAAGTATTTTAACAAGTGAGGAGTATAGCCATGTCACAACTTTCCGATATTGAAATAGCTCAGCAGTGCAAGCCAAGGCACATTACAGAAATTGCAAAAAAAGCACACATTGATGAAAAATACATCGAACAGTACGGAAACTATAAAGCCAAAATCGATCCGCAGCTTTTAAAGGAAACAGACAGGAAAAACGGCAAGCTCATACTTGTTACCGCTATCACCCCCACCCCCGCCGGAGAGGGCAAGACAACGACAACAATCGGTCTGGCAGACGGTCTCGCCCGTCTGGGCAAGGATGTTACGGTTGCGCTGCGTGAACCGTCATTGGGTCCCGTTTTCGGCATAAAAGGCGGTGCCGCCGGCGGCGGATATGCTCAGGTCGTTCCCATGGAGGATATCAATCTCCATTTCACCGGAGATTTCCATGCAATCGGCGCAACAAACAATCTCCTTGCCGCAATGCTCGACAACCATATTCAGCAGGGCAACGCCTTGGGCATCGACGTAAAAAAAATCACATGGAAACGTTGTGTTGACATGAATGACCGTCAGCTCCGTTACGTTGTAGACGGACTCGGCGGAAGAGTGAACGGTACACCCCGTGAGGACGGCTTTGATATAACCGTAGCGAGCGAGATTATGGCAGTTTTCTGCCTCGCAACCTCAATTTCCGACCTCAAGGAGCGTTTGTCAAAAATTATCGTCGGTTACACCTATGATGACAAGCCCGTAACCGCAGGTGACCTCCACGCGCAGGGTGCGATGACTGCCCTTTTGAAGGATGCAATCAAGCCTAATCTTGTTCAGACACTCGAAGGAACGCCCGCATTTGTTCACGGCGGTCCCTTTGCCAACATTGCTCACGGCTGTAATTCGGTAATGGCAACGCAAATGGCTCTTAAAATGGGTGACTATACCGTTACGGAGGCAGGCTTCGGCGCCGACCTCGGAGCAGAAAAATTTCTCGACATCAAATGCCGCATGGCAGGCCTTGTGCCTGATGCAGTTGTTATTGTCGCAACCGTCCGTGCTCTGAAAATGCACGGCGGACTTGATAAAAAAGAGCTTGCAACCGAGGATATTTCCGCATTGGAAAAGGGAATTCCAAACCTTCTCCGTCACGTTTCGAACATCAAAAATGTTTACAGGCTTCCGTGTGTCGTCGCTGTAAACAGATTCCCGACAGATACGGATAATGAAATCAACTTTATCATTGAGAAATGCCGTGAGCTTGGCGTTAATACGGTTCTTTCAACCGTTTGGGCTGAGGGAGGCAAGGGCGGAGAAAACCTTGCAAAAGAGGTTATTCGTCTTTGTGATGAAGAAAAAGGCAATTTCACTTTCTCCTACTGTGATGAGCTTTCAATCACGGAAAAGATTGAAGCGATCGTCAAAAAGGTCTACGGCGGAAAAGGGATCAACCTTTTGCCGAATGCGAAGAAGCAAATTGCACAGCTTGAGGGTCTCGGCTTTGGAAAGCTTCCTGTTTGTATCGCAAAAACACAGTACAGCTTTTCCGACGATCCGACAAAGCTCGGTGCTCCCGAGGACTTCACCGTAACCGTTAAAAACGTCAAGGTCAGTGCAGGCGCAGGATTTATCGTTGTGCTGACAGGTGATATTATGACGATGCCCGGACTTCCCAAAAAGCCCGCAGCGGAGAACATCGACGTTGACGAAAACGGAAAAATCATCGGACTGTTTTGATTTTTTGTAAAAATAATATATACGGAAATCCCTCCGAGACATAAAATCTCGGAGGGTAAATTATTATTTAATCAACGGACTCTTGCCGACAGTCAATAATACAGTCGGCATATACTCTATCAACAAACTTCTATGCTTATTTTATCTATCATTTCGAGTTCGTCTGAAGAGAATGATGTGTTTTGAATGGCCTTGATATTATCAAGTATTTGCTCGGACTTTGATGCACCGATTAAAACCGAGGTTACAACGTCGTCTTTAAGTACCCAAGCAAGCGCCATTTCAGCAAGAGTTTGGCCTCTCTCTTCCGCAATTTCCGAAAGGTCTCTGATTTGTGTCAGCTTTTCCTCTGTTATTGCCGATTTCTTCAGAAAACGATTGTCCCTGGCAGCTCTGCTGTCACTCGGAATACCGTTTAAGTATCTGTTCGTAAGAAGCCCCTGTGCAAGCGGACTGAAAGCAATTATACCCTTGTTAAGTCTTGCTGCCGTTTGCTTTAAGCCATTGTTTTCAATAGTTCTGTCAAAAATTGAATATCGGTTTTGATTTATAACAAACGGGCATTTGAGCTCGGTCAATATCTTGCAGGCCTTTTCTAAATTTTCGCCGTCATAATTTGAAATTCCGACATAGAGTGCTTTACCGCTTTGAACAGAAGATGCAAGGGCACCCATAGTTTCCTCAAGGGGAGTTTCAAGGTCAAGGCAATGATGATAGAAAATATCGACATAATCAAGGCCCATACGCTGTAAGCTTTGATCAAGGCTTGCAAGAAGATATTTGCGGCTGCCGTTTCTGCATCCGTAAGGACCTGCCCACATTTCATATCCGGCTTTTGTGCTGATTATCATTTCATCACGATATGCCTTCATTTCCTGATTGAAGATTTTGCCGAAATTCTTTTCAGCGCTTCCCGGCTCAGGCCCGTAGTTATTGGCAAGGTCAAAGTGAGTAATGCCGTTATCAAAAGCAGTAAAGCAAAGCTCTTTCATATTTGAATAAAGACAATTATCGCCGAAGTTATGCCAAAAACCGAGGGATACGGCAGGCAGTTTCAAACCGCTGTTGCCACACCTGTTATATTTCATGGTGTCATATCTTTTATCATTAGCGAAATACATAGTTTTTCCGCCTTTCTATTTCTTTTCCCAGCCCGAGTAGAGAGTTAGGCTGTCACTTACAGTGTCCTTGTCAATGTCAAATTGCTTCGTGCAGTCTTTATCTAAATACCATCCCGTAAAGATATAGCCCTCTTTGACCGGATTTTCATCTACATCGACAAGCTGACCGTACATAACCTTTTGATTTTCGATTTGCGAACCGCCGTCTGTGTTAAAGGTTACGGTAAATCCCGCATGACTTATCGCAAAAATCACACAGACGACAAGAGCAATGATACATATTAGTATGAGTTTGTCAGCCGTCTTCACCGACATCTTAATATTTCGATAAAGCCCGCCGGGTTTTCTTTCTGTATTTAGGCTTATTGTATTGTTTTTGTTCATATTTTTCACCACATTTCTATGTGTTTGATTATGGGCAAATTTAACAACAATTATCTTCTTGCGAGATACTTACGCATATCAATAGCACACGCAATAAGAATGATTAAGCCTTTGATGATATAAAGCATATTTGCAGATACCGAAAGGAAGTTAAGACCTGCAAAGATAATCTGTAAAAGAAGTACGCCGATAACGATACCGCTGATTTTACCTGTGCCGCCGACAAAGGATACACCGCCGATAACGCAAGCTGCAATAGCGTCACATTCGTAGTTAAGACCTGTGTTTGCCGAGCAGGATGCAATACGAGCGCCCTCGATAAAGCCTGTAATACCGTACATAACACCTGCAAGCACGAATACCATCAAAATTGTCGTAAATACGTTTACACCGGATACTCTTGCAGCTTCCTCGTTTGAACCGACCGCAAACATATTTTTACCGAACTTTGTTTTATTCCAAACAACCCACATAACAGCGGTTAAGATTACGGAATAAAGAACATATTTCGGAACAGAAACGCTGCCGACAGTGAAGAGCGTACCCGTGATAAAGCTTGTGTAAGATGCGTCAAGACCCGAAAGAGTTTGACCGTTGTTTCCGCCAATCATAAGGTACATAAGAACTGTACCGAATACGATGAGCTGAGTTGAAAGAGTAACAATAAACGGGTGGAGCTTGAATTTAGCAACGAAAAATCCGTTTACAAAACCTACAACGGCGCCGATTACAATTACTGCAAGAATTACTGCAATAAGAGGCAGCGTTTTAAGATTCGGGAACATCTTGTTTGCATAATCTGTAACCTGTAAAAGCGATGCCGCAACGCAGGCGGTCAAGCCAACGCATCGTCCTGCGGAAATATCCGTACCTGTTAATACGATACAGCCTGCAATACCTAAAGCAATAGGAAGTTTTGCAGCGGTAAGCGAAACAATATTAACTATTGATGATACGCTTAAAAAGGCCGGAACCTTAATTGCGATAAAAATTACCGCTATTGCAATGATGATATACATTGCATTGTTAAACAATAAATCTGAAATCAGTCTTTTTTTATCGTCCTTATCTGCCGCTTTGAATTTTTCAATCCAAAGGGAAATACGAGAACGTCCAACTTTTTTTACACTTGTGTCAGCCATAATTAAATCCTCCTTATGCATATTTTGCCGCAAGGGTCATAATCTCTTCCTGATTTGTAGTCTTGGCATCAACCTCACCCGAGAGTCTTCCGCCCGACATAACAAGAATTTTATCGCACACGCCCAAAAGCTCTGCCATTTCGGAAGAAACCATAATGACTGTTTTGCCTTTTTTTGCAAGGTCTAAAATGAGCTGATAAATTTCATATTTGGCACCTACATCAATACCTCTTGTCGGTTCGTCAAGAAGAAGCACGGTAGGGTCTGTCAAAAGCCATCTTGCAAGGATAACCTTTTGCTGATTACCTCCTGAAAGAGAGCTGATTTTTGTTTCCTGAGTAGGTGTTTTTACTCTGAGCGATTTTATATATTTGCCAGTCATGTCCTTCATTTTCCTTTTGTTAAGGAACGGACCTGTCTGATATTTTTTCAAGCTTGAAATTGTTGTATTTTCTCTGATATTCAAAATACCGAAAATACCCGTTGCGCGTCTTTCCTCCGTCAAAAGAGCAAATCCGTTTTTGATTGATTCGTGTGGATTACGGTTTTTTACCTCTTTGCCGTTGAGTGTGATCTTACCGCTCTTTTTTGTGGTTATGCCGAAGATTTGCTCAAGCAGCTCCGTTCTTCCCGAACCGTCAAGCCCTGCCACGCCGAGAATCTCTCCTTTGTTAGCCTGAAACGAAACATTCTTAAGGTTGGTGTATTCTCCGCTTAGATTATCAACCTTAAGAAGAACCTCACCGATTTCATTGTCCTTTTCGGGATAACGGTTTGTAAGCTCACGGCCAACCATGAGCTTGATTATTTCGTCCATAGTCAGGTTTTCGGCTGGCTTTGTTGCAATCCATTTTCCGTCTCGCATAATTGTTACTTCATCACTTATGCGTAATATTTCCTCCATCTTGTGAGAAATATAAATAATGCCGCAGCCCCTGTCACGAAGCATATTGATAATACGGAAAAGATGTTCAACCTCTTCCTCTGTCAGTGATGAAGTAGGCTCATCAAAAACAATGATTTTTGAATTATAAGAAACCGCCTTTGCAATTTCAACCATTTGCCTTTGCGAAACCGACATTGTACTCATAACTGTTTTGGGGTCAACATTGATGTCAAGGTCTTTAAAAATCTTCATCGTTTCATCATACATCTTCTTTTCGCTTGTAAAAGGCAGGTATTTTGAAACCTTCGGAAATCTGCCAAGCCACATATTGTCCATAACATTACGTTTAAGTGCTTGGTTGAGCTCCTGATGCACCATTGCAACACCGTTTTCAAGAGCTTCCTTACTGTTTTTGTAATTTACCTCTTGTCCATCAACATAAATGTGTCCGCTGTCCTTACTGTAAACACCGAAAAGACATTTCATAAGCGTTGATTTTCCGGCACCGTTTTCACCCATAAGAGCATGAACGGTACCTCTTTTAAGCGTGAGCCGGGCATGGTCAAGTGCTTTAACACCCGGAAACGATTTATCTATATCGACCATTTTTAACAATATATCTTTGTCAGTCGCAGAAACGGATTTATTCAAATTGTTTTGCATATATATCTCTCCTATCTGCTTTGAATAGTGCGGTTGGAGCGAAGCACCCCAACCGCATAAGTAAAGTAAATTTAAATCATTCTGCTGTATTTGTTGTGTAAGCCGAATAAGGAATATTTACTCTCCATGTGCCTACTACATTTGCAGTATCAATACCGTCAAGTGCCTTTGCACCGTCGAGGTAATTCTTCATAATAGATGTGATAGCCTCAGCCATACCCTGTGAATCCTGCTTGATTGTACCAATCATTGAGCCTGACTTAATTGCTGATTTTGCAGCGTCTGTTGCATCAACGCCGAATACAGGAATTACGGTTTTACCGTCTTTGTTGTATCCTGCCGTTTGAAGAGCCGATATTGCACCAAGTGCCATTTCGTCATTGTTTGCAATAACAAGTTCAATCATATTCTTGTTCGACTCAGTATACTGAGCAAGTGCTGTACTCATGTAGTTTGTGGCTGCTGCCGAAGACCATAAGCCGTCCTGGTCAACAAGGTACTTGTTCTTGTTTGCTGCGTCATAGAACATAAGGTCCGGTCTGCCTGCTTTTTTAAGAACTGCGTTAGCATCCTCAACGCCGTACTTTGTACGGGCAATTGCTTCCATGTTGCCCTCTTGGCCCTTAAACATAACGTAGCTGATTTTACCGTCACCGTTAAGGTCAAGCTTGTCATAATTGTTTACCAAGTATTCACCGATCAACTGACCCTGCATGTGTCCTGCCTGCTCGTAGTCCGTGCCGACAAATACACACTTGTCATAGCTTTCAATAACAGACTGGTCAACAGAACGGTTGAAGAAGATTACCGGAACATTCTGTGCCTTTGCAAGATTGATAATGTTTTGAGCGGCGTCATTGGAGCCTGTATCAACTACATTGACAATAAGCAATGACGAGCCTTTTGCAAGTGCCGTTTGAACCTGCTCGGTCTGTGTCGTTTGATTTCCGTTTGCGTCATAATCGTTGTAGGTGTAGCCGCCGTCCTTTAAAATTTTATCCATTGCAGAACGAACGGTTGAGATGTATGCATCGCTAAATGTGTAATAAAATACTGAGATTTCACCTTTTGTTTTTTTTGTACCGCCGTCACCGTCTTTTTTTGTGCAAGCCGCAAAGCCTGCTACCATTACTACTGCTAATAATAATGCCAATAACTTTTTCATTTTTTTCATAAAGAATACCTCCTTAAAAATATTGTTAAGTCATTCAGCACCTTTATTATAGCTTTGTGTCAATTGAAAATAAATGTAATTATTTATTCAAAGTGTATAAAATTTTACGAATTATACGATTTATTACGTTAAAAATTTCACCTTGGATATAAAAATAGCTCTGATAAGCCAAAACAACATATCAGAGCCTTTATTAAATTACTTCTTAATTACTGCCTTCGTTAAAGCGGAACAGTATTTTTTGAATATCTGGAGAAAACATATTTTTGCGGTTAACAACATAAGTATCGGTTTCAACCGTTTTGTCTCTTTGCTTTTTGCCCGTAAGAATTTCAAATGCCTTTGAAACAGAAAGGTATCCCATTGAAAACGGATTTTGAACAATAAGGATGTCAATATCACCATTTTCAAGCATATCTATGCAGCTTATATTACTGTCAAATCCGATACAAAAAACTTTATCTTTTAGATTAAGCTCATTTATTGCATAACCGGCACCGAGAGTCGACCATTCATTAAAGCCGACAAGAACATTTATATCCTTATGCTTCTCAAGCAATTTTTTAGCACCGGCGGTTGCATTTTGTGTATTTGACTCAATATTGACAGTGTCGACTATTTTTGCATTTTCGATTTTACCGATATAGTCTGTAAATCCTTTTAAGCGTTGTTTTCCGTTTTCGGTGTTTTCACTGTAATTTACTATACCAATATTGATAGACTTTTGTCCTTTGCAGAGTTCAACGGCTTGCTTTGCTGCCTTTTCGCCGGCCGATATATTGTCTGTTCCTATAAAAAGCTCTTTGCCCTTTACATTAACATCACTGTCAACCGTGATTACCTTAATTCCGCTATCAATTGCGTTTTGAACAGACGGTGCATTCTTCTCATAATCTATTGCCGAAAGGATTATGACGTCAACCTTTCTTGAAACCGCATTTTCAATCATTCCGTTTTGAGTATCATAGTCTTCTTCACTTTCGGGTCCTTCAACCGTAACATTGATATTAAATTCATTGGCAGCAGCAAGTGCGCCGCTTTTCATATCATCCCAAAAATCAGAATCACTGCCTTTTGTTATTATAGCAACATTCTTATCCTCGGCACCGATATCGCTCGTTTTTGCACAACCGAATAAGCAGGCAATAAGAAAAGAAACAAGCGTAAGAAGGGCAACTGTTTTTTTAGTATTCATTTTCGTGTCCTTTCTCAATCTTTGGAATTTTAATGGTGACTGTAGTTCCTACATCAAGCTCGCTGTCAATAGTAATTCCGTATTCTTCGCCGAAATAGATTTTAAGTCTGTCGTTAACATTTTTAACGCCGATACCCTTTGAGTCGCTTCTATCCTTTTGAAGAATGGTTTTGCATTGCTCCTCGGTCATACCAAGGCCGTTATCTTTAACAGTTATAACAATATCCTTACCGCATCGTTCAACCGTAATTTTGATTTCTCCCTCATCAACCATTCGATTAAGCCCGTGATAAATAGCGTTTTCAATGAACGGTTGAATAGTTATTTTGTTGCACATATAGCCCAATACGCTTTCGTCAATATCAAATGAATATGTAAACTGATTTTTATATCTGTAACTTTGAATAATAAGATAGCTTTCGGCATGCTTAAGCTCATCGCTGATTGTTATAAATTCGTTTCCGTGGCTGATACTTATTCTGAAAAGTTTTGCGAGCGCACCCACCATTTTAACTGCATCCTTGCTGTTGTCCTGCTCGCACATCCATTGAATTGAATCAAGCGTGTTATAAAGAAAGTGAGGATTGATTTGAGCCTGCAATGCCTTAAGCTCGGTTTTTCTAAGTATGATTTCTTCATTGTGCACCTTCTCGACAAGTGACTGAATCATAAGCACCATATGCTCAAATGATGCCGAGAGAGTCTGAAACTCCAAAACATTACTCATATCAGCCTCATATTCAAACTCCTCTGCTTGCTCTTCAAATTTTTGCATAGAATCAACAAGTTTTCTGACAGGTCTTGTAACGGTTCTTGAAAGCAAAAAATAAATTACAATTGATATTAAAAGACTGAAAAGAAGTGCAAAAATCGAGCCGATGATTACTTGGTTCTTAACAGCTTGAGTTATCTCGTCATTAAAACTTACACCGACAATTTTCCAATTACACGAATTAAGAGATGAAATATTGTAAATATTATCCTTCATTCTGTGTATTCCGTCGGTAAGGTCAATAATTGCATAGGAATTTTCCTTTTTCAACCCTGAAAAAAGCATTTGCTGCTGTGGATGATAAATGATTTCTCCTTTTGAATTGATTATATAGCAATAGCCTCTTTGACCGATGCTCACTTTATCAATGTATTTTGCGATTGATGAAAACTTAAAATCTATCGCAACAAAAACCTGCTGTGCAAAAAGATTCGAATATTCTCTTTTCGCAATAGTAACAACCCACGGATATTTGTTTTTATAAAGCGTATTTACATGAGGCTGAGTGATTGCGAATCCGTCTTTGAGATTTGAGAAAACAGACTTGTCATAAGATAGATTTGTTGCATTGCTTTTAACTTTTATATTATTACTGTTTCCGTCTAAAAGCAGATTGCCCTGCATATCGTAAATCATTACGCAATATATGTCCTCTTCAAATCTTGCCGCTGCATAAATTGCATTTTGAAGTGATGATATATCCGTATAATTGTCCGCTTCCTTGCATAAATTATTGAGCTTGCTTTTGATTGACGACATATAATTGGAAACGGTTTCATTAGCCTGCGAAACAGCTTGCTTGCTCGAAACACATGCCGAATTAAACATTGATTTTTCATAAAATACACCGAAAAGCAATGTTGATGCAAGTGTCGAAAAAACAACGCCGAAAACAACGATTGCAATAATCAATACTGATAATTTTGTTTTATTACGATTAAACATTGCCTCCTCCTAAATGCGCTTCTCTGTATTTGTTTGGCGACATACCATAATATTTTTTAAAGCAATAGCTGAAATAATGTTGGTCACTGTAGCCGCATTTTTCCGATATTTCAAAGATTTTCATTGATGTGCAAAGCAGCAAATCGCTTGCCGCCTTCATTCTTCGTTCGGTTACAAGTGTTACAAAGTTTTGAGATTTTGTTTTCTTGATAAGTGCGCTTAAATAATTCGGACTTACGCCTAACTTGTCACTTGCATCGGTAAGCGACAAATCCTCATTCATATATTCGTCATCAATGATTTGAAGCGCCCTGTCACAAATGTTCTCACTTTCGTGCCTTTGCGAACGGTAAATAATATCCCTTGCATCAAGGCAAAGAGAAATCAACTCTTTTTTGTATTGCTCATTAAAATCAAGTGAAAGTCGGGATGTAAATAAATTATTGGATGAAAAAAGCTCCGATAAAGCGTCACTGTCGGATAATACGCTTACACACCTGTGTGCCGTTGCAAGTATTTGGATAATCAAGTAATCTATGCCCGTCCTACCATTTTCGGAAAGCATATTTTCAAGAAATTGTCTTATTTCGTTTTTGCTGCCCACTTTCAAAAGCTGCTCAAGTTTATAGACGGATTTTTCAATATTTTCAAGCTCGTAGGCACTTTTGCGCTCTTGGTCATTGATAAATCTGATGTCACCTGCACCGTCAGAGGTATACCGCCTTGCGGTGATAGCCTGTGTGCACGCAACCGACAAAAGTGATGGATTATCAACCGTTTGGCTTATGCCTATCGTGCATTTTTGGTTAAATAATTTTTGGGCGCTTTGTACGAGTTCAATTACAGGGAGTCTTAGTTTTGATGCCATTTCTTCTGGTTTACTTGTAACAAGCGTCACAATTCTACCGTTTACAAAAAAGCTTTCACACTCCGTATATTTCCCGAAAATGCTGTTTACGAAATCAATATGATGAGTCCCGGTACAGCTTTCACCTTCGAAGGCTTTGAATTTTGACACAACGACGCTGTAGCAGTCATTGTCACTTTTAATAAGTCCAAGCTGCTCTGCAATATTTTTTAAATCCTGAGATGCATGAACATCTTCGCCGGTTCCTAAAAGAAGAGGCAAGAGAAATTCTGCTTTTTTTAATCTCAGCTCGGTTTCTTCGTTTGATGAGCCCGTTTTAAGCCTTTCAAATTCCTCGTCCATTTCCGCCTTAATTTTTATAAATTCCTCGCTTAGCTCGCTTGCGGAAATGGGCTTTAATAAATACCGAATTACATTATATTTGAATGCCTCTTGTGCATATTCAAAATCATCATAACCGCTTAAAATAACAAACTTTGTAGCAGGTCTTATTTCTCTAACCTTGCTTGCAAGTTCAAGTCCTGTCATAAGAGGCATTTTTATGTCTGTTAAAATCAAATCAGGCTCAAGTTTTTCAAGAAGTTCAAGTGCCTCGATCCCGTTTTCGGCATCGCCGATAACATTAAACCCCGCTTTTCCCCAGTCAACGCTTTTTATAACTGCTTCTCTTTGGCGAATTTCATCATCAACAACAAGTAAGCTATACATAATTTACCCTCTCAATTAAATTACTTAATATATTTTACGGCGGATATTCCCACTACTCCTGCAAGGACGTACATCTTCAACTGCAATGAGATTATCACAAAGCTCAATCACTTTTTCATTCAAAAAAGCTGTTGTAGTCAACTCTGTATAATTATATTATGATATAATTATTTCGCATTGTCAACACCTAAAGTAAACACTTGGATTTTAAAAATATACATCAATATTCATTCCTGCCGAAAATGTGGTTTTTTCGGCGGGAATATTTTTTATGCGGTGAAAAAGCTGTTCTGTCCTCAAAATTCGGGACGAAAAAAGAGGACAAAATACGAATTATGAGGACAAATGAGGACCGAGGGAATTTTGAAACGTCTATTTTGAGACAGAAAAAGAGCCTCGCTCGAAGTGAGCGAAGCTCTGAAAGTGTAGATTTATAAGGCTTTCGTACCTATATTTTCCGTCCACAGCTCAAAAATCCGTGGACAAAATGTGGACAAATCCACGTTTTTGTGGAAATAAATGGTATTTACTGCTATTTCGGAATATTCCTAAAATAGCCTTGAAAACCTCAGAAACGTTGATATATAAGGCTTTGCGGCTTATTTCATTGCCTCTTCAACCGCAACAGCAGTTGCAACGGTAGCACCAACCATCGGGTTGTTGCCCATACCGATAAGACCCATCATCTCAACGTGAGCGGGAACCGAAGAAGAACCTGCGAACTGAGCGTCGGAATGCATACGGCCCATTGTATCTGTAAGACCGTATGAAGACGGGCCTGCAGCCATGTTGTCCGGGTGAAGTGTACGGCCTGTGCCGCCGCCCGAAGCAACAGAGAAATACTTAACGCCGTTCTCAACGCACCACTTCTTGTATGTGCCTGCAACGGGATGCTGGAAACGGGTCGGGTTGGTTGAGTTACCCGTGATTGAAACGCCGACATTCTCAAGCTTCATGATAGCAACACCCTCGGGAACGTTGTCAGCGCCGTAGCACTTAACATCGGCTCTCGGACCGTTTGAATATGCCTTCTCGTAAACAACCTTAACCTCTTCCGTGTACGGGTCAAACTCTGTCTCAACGTATGTGAAGCCGTTGATTCTGGAGATGATCATAGCAGCGTCCTTACCGAGACCGTTAAGGATAACACGAAGCGGCTTAACTCTAACCTTGTTAGCATTAAGAGCGATCTTGATAGCGCCCTCGGCAGCCGCGAACGACTCGTGACCTGCGAGGAATGCGAAGCACTCTGTCTCCTCGGAGAGAAGTCTCTTACCGAGGTTACCGTGACCGAGACCAACCTTACGGTTCTCGGCAACAGAACCGGGAATGCAGAAGCTCTGGAGACCGATACCGATAGCGGCAGCGGCGTCGGCAGCCTTTGTGCAACCCATCTTGATAGCGATAGCTGCGCCTACAGTGTAAGCCCAGATAGCATTTTCAAAGCAAATGGGCTGAGTTGAACGAACGATCTGGTCAACGTCGATACCCTTTGCAAGTGTGATTTCCTTACATTCGTCGATGGAGGAAATAGCGTACTCTTTAAGAACGCCGAGGATCTTAGCCTCACGTCTCTCATAACCTTCAAACTGTGCCATTGCGTTATTCCTCCTTCAATTATTCTTTTCTCGGGTCGATATACTTAACAGCTTCGTCGAAGCGGCCGTATGTGCCCTTTGATTTCTCATATGCCTCGTTCGGCTCCATGCCCTTCTTGATGAAGTCGGTCATCTTGCCGAGAGAAACGAATTCATAACCGATAACCTGATCGTCAGCGTCAAGAGCCATTCTTGTGCAATAGCCCTCTGTCATCTCAAGATAACGAACGCCCTTTGCCTTTGTGCCGTACATTGTGCCGACCATGGAGCGAGCGCCCTTACCGAGATCCTCCATACCTGCGCCGATTACAAGACCGTCCTCCGAGAAAGCGGACTGTGTACGACCGTAAACAATCTGAAGGAAAAGCTCACGCATAGCTGTATTGATAGCGTCGCAGACAAGGTCAGTGTTGAGAGCCTCAAGAATTGTTTTTCCGGGAAGGATCTCAGCCGCCATAGCTGCGGAATGTGTCATACCTGAGCAGCCGATAGTCTCAACAAGAGCCTCTTCGATAACGCCGCCCTTAACGTTAAGCGAAAGCTTGCATGCGCCCTGCTGAGGTGCGCACCAGCCCACACCGTGGGTATAGCCTGAAATATCAGTGATCTGCTTTGCAGCGATCCACTTGCCTTCTTCGGGAATCGGAGCCGGATCATGTTTCGGACCCTTGGCTACACAGCACATTCCCTGAACTTCTGCTGAATAGTTCATTATAAAAATCTCCTTTCGGTTTTTCGGGGTTTTACCGGTTTTGGTGTATCCCAATCTGGGTAACCGCTGATTGATTGAAAGCGCAAAAATAGGCGAGTAGATTTTTCGTCAGATCGTACAAGGCATCGCAGTTAATACTGTTCGTATTGACAAGATGGTTTGTGCGATATGACAAGAAATATACCGTCAAGATTTGTGCTTCTCAATAAATCAGTGGTTACCCGATTATTATATCAGTCTGTGAAAGATTTATCAAGAGTTATAGGGAATTTTTTTCAAAAAACGTCGAATTTCGCTCGGTAGAGTTCAAAAAAATCACTCTACCCGGAGTAGAATCACTGTAGAGAGCCCGAAACACGGTGTAGGGTGACTTTTGCCGGTTTTCGTCGTACAATGAAATCAATAAACCGCCGCCGGTTGAACAGCATCCCTCTCGCAACGTCTTTGCATGAAATTTAATCGGCGGCTCAAAAGAATAAAATAAACAGAGGAGAAATCAACATGGTTTTGGAAAATGTAAGCCTGCCTTATTATACTGAAAAAGAGGACAAAGCAAACTCGATATCGCACCTTGTCGGAGTTATTTTCGGAGTGGCTGCAACCACTGTTCTGCTCACGAGATCGAATGATATAAGTCACATAATCAGCTCGATAATTTTCGGCGTCGCTATGATTATTCTTTACAGCGGTTCTTCGATTTATCATAGACTTTCCCCGGGAAAAGCAAAAAAATTTGCAAGACTTGTTGACCATTCGGTTATTTTTGTTTTGATTACGGGCACAAGCATTCCGCTTATGATACTCGACGTGCTCCCCTATTACAAAGCCCTTGCTATCACCTGCATTTCGGTCAGCGTAGTGACGGCTGTGCTGGGAATAGTGCTGACATTTATAGATCAGGAAAAATATAAAAAGCTTCAAATGGTGCTTTACATGGTGCTCGGCTGGATGTGCATTTTTCTCTTTTATCCGATTTACAAATGCGACCCGAATGCACTTCTTCTTTTCGGTTTGCTCGTTCTCGGCGGCACAATTTATACTCTCGGCACGATTTTCTATTCAATCGGCAGATTCAAAAGATATTATCACTTTATCTTCCACCTTTTCATCCTCGGCGGAACGGTCACGCACTTCCTTGCTTTTTTGATTTGTTTGTATTGAGAGTGCAATAGTGAATATCAAGTTACAATTTCCGCACTTGCCTCTCATGCTTGGGCGCGCACGAAGTTTCATCAACCCCTACGAAAAGTGTCATTGTCATAGCAAATCGTAAGATGCGATGCCCACTGTCACCAAAGAAAATTGATAAAGTAACTTTAACACATAAAAAGCTTGCCTCCCCTTGCAATAAGGAGAGGCATAATTTATATCGCCGAATCAAATGCCGCTCTTATTGTCCTTGCCGGAACAATTTCAACGAGCGATTTAATATTTGAATTCAGATTTTTATAGTTATGGTAGGGCACAATGCAGCGGTTAAAACCGAGCCTTGCCGCCTCCTTGATTCGCTGTTCGCAGCTACCTATCGAACGTATCTCACCGCCGAGACCTATCTCGCCGAATGCAATAACATCATCACGAATGGGCGTATCCTTGAGACTCGAAATAAGCGCAAGCGCAACCGAAAGGTCGGAAGCAGGCTCGTCCAGCTTCAGTCCGCCGACAACATTGATATAAATATCGCAGTTGCTCAGGAAAAATCCCGCTCTTTTCTCGAGAACGGCGGCAAGCATCGCAAGCCTGTTATAATCAAAGCCGTTCGTCATGCGTCTCGGATTACCGTAGCCCGAAGCACTGACAAGTGCCTGAACCTCGGCAAGAATCGGGCGTGAGCCCTCCATAAGACAGGCGACACATGAGCCTGATGTGTTCTTCGGTCTGCCCGAAATCATCATCTCGGACGGGTTTTCAACCTCGCTGAGTCCGTTATCCTTCATCTCGAAAACACCGATTTCATTAGTTGAACCGTATCTGTTCTTGACGGCACGCAAAATTCGGTAGGAAAGATGTCTTTCGCCCTCAAAATAGAGCACTGCGTCAACGATATGCTCAAGCACCTTAGGACCCGCGATATTGCCGTCCTTATTGACATGACCGACAACTATCGTCGGAATGTTCAGGCTTTTTGAGGTCTGCATAAGACAGTTTGTGCACTCCCTGACCTGTGCGACACTGCCGAGCGAGGAATTCAGCTCAGAAACATTCATAGTCTGAATCGAATCAATAATGACAAGGTCGGGCTTTGACGCTCTCATATGCTCTGCAACGATTTGAACGTCTGTTTCGCAGAGGATAAAAAGATTTTCCGTATTGACGCCGAGCCTGTCCGCTCTGAGCTTGATCTGATGCGCCGACTCCTCGCCCGAAACATATAGAATTTTAAGCGTTCTGCCGAGGTATTGGCAAATCTGTAAAAGGAGCGTCGATTTACCGATGCCGGGGTCGCCGCTGAGAAGCACAAGCGAGCCTTTGACAATTCCGCCGCCGAGAACTCGGTCAAGCTCCTCAAGTCCGGTCTTATGGCGAACCTCGCCGTCACAGCTTATGTCGTTTATCATCTGAACGTTTGAATTGAAACCGACCGACGCTGTTCTGCCGGAGGCCTTTGTTTTTTCAGGTGCTTTAAAAACCTCTTCCATGGTGTTCCACTCGCCGCAGCCCGGGCAGCAGCCGTACCATTTGGCGCTCTCGTGTCCGCAGGCTGAGCAAACATATAAAGTTTTGGCTTTCTGAGCCATGTTATCACCTCAGTGGTTACTTAGATATTTTAACAGTCCGTCTGCAATAAGAATTGCAAGCTTCATTCTGTAGCTTTCGTCCTTAAGCTTCTTCACCTCGTCGAAATTGGAAATAAATCCGCACTCAACGAGAACCGCAGGGATCTTCGCATGATAAAGAAGATAAATTCCCGAGCCTGATTTTTTAACGACCCTGTCATTTTTCCGCTGCAAAGTCAAGGTTACCGAGGTCTGAATCGCTTCGGCAAGCTCCTTGCTTCTCTCATCATTTCCCGAATAAAAAACCTGTGTGCCGTGCTGAGAGGAGTCCTCAAATTTATTCTGGTGCACGCTTATAAAAATCGCGTCGGGATTTTTCCGCATCAATTCAAAGCGGTTGTGAATATCCGAAATTTTTCTTTTTCTCAGAGAATCAAGGCCGTCGTCACAGGTCATGACGTCCTGCGTTCTTGTCATTATAACATTAAAGCCGTAAAATTTCAAAATTTTTTCGAGCTTCAATGCGATATCAAGATTGATGTCCTTTTCAACGGTTCCGTCAATTCCTATCGCTCCGCCGTCGTCGCCGCCGTGCCCTGCGTCAACGATTACCGTTTTCTGCGTAATCGGCATTGAAGAAGCCTCGGCGGCGGAAAAATTAGCCATGAATGTAAGATAAAGCATTGCGGATAATATTATAAGAAACGCAGTTATAATTGCGATGATGCTCTTTTTTCCGATTTTCACGTTACCACCTCATACATAAAAAATATGCAAACGGTGAATGAACTATGAAAAAAATAATGACTCCTCTGCTCGGGATTCTGACGGGCGTCGTGAATATTCTAATCGGCTCATGCGGAGGAATTGTTGCTGTTGAAGCACTGAAACTCCGCGGAACGAATCAGACAAAATCGCACGCAACGGCAATAGCGATAATTCTGCCGCTGACTGTGATAAGCGCCGCCGGCTACCTGATAAAGGGTCAGGTCAGGCTGAGCGACAGCTATGTTTATCTTATCCCCGGTCTTATAGGCTCGGCGATAGGTTCACTCCTACTCCCGAAGATACCCAAAGACGTGTTGAGCAAGGTGTTTTCGGTTTTTATAATCTACGCAGGAATCAGGATGCTGATGAAATGATACTTGATATTATTGCCGGAACAGTCTCCGGAATTCTCGGCGCAATGGGCTTCGGCGGAGGCGGAATCCTTATTCTCTATCTCACGCTTTATAAAGATATGCCGCAGGCGGTTTCGCAGGGAATTAACCTTATATTTTTTATTCCCTCCGCCATATTGGCAATTATATTTCACATAAAGAACGATCTAATTGATAAAAAGGCGGCATTGACCTACATCGGCTACGGTCTCATCGGCGTTGCGCTCGGATTTTTCCTTCTCAACCGCCTTGAGGACAAAACACTGAGAATAATTTTCGCCGTTATTCTCATTCTCGTCGGCGCAAAGGATCTGCTTCTGCCGAAGAAGAAAAAGTAAATATATGTAATGTGCGAAAAATTTGTATGGTGCGAAAAAATATTGTTACGCAGAGGTACGGTTGGAGCATAATCCGTAGGGGTCGATGCCCACATCGACCCAAGGTCAGATAAATTAAGCTTAAATCTCTGCCTGCAATCATCGTCTCAGCGTAAAAACCTTATCAAACAAAAGCTTCAGCAATACGCCGATATAGAATCCGATAACGTTCAAAATCACGTCATCAATATCGGGGTGACCCATACCGAAATAATACTGCGAAGCCTCTATCGCCGTGCTGAGAACAAACGGCAGGATAACAAGAACGGTTTTCAGTCCTCCCCTGTTCAGCCTGTGGCAAATGAGATAGCCGAGCGGAACAAAAATCGCAATATTTCCCAAGAAAAGTATAAGCCGTTCATAATCAAGCAATCCCGAAAAAAACGTTACTCTGAACACATCGAGCGGATCGAGGTTAGGCTCAACACGCTCTCCTCCGGGAATCCTGCAAATGAAGAAGCAGTAAATCAGCACAACAATATAGAATAAAGTAAAAGCAACAGAAACAGCCGAATAGAATTTATCATACTGCTCGGTTATTTCTGCGTCTTTTTTTATAAATGCTTTTATTCGCTGATATGCCGTGACAACTATCAGCACAATAAAAACCATACCGATGCTGTCGTAATAAAACATATATTCCCATGCCGAATTGAAAATTAAAAAAGTGCCTTTCAAAAGCATCTGAGCGACAATTGCACACATGACCCAAAATGCCGCAGAAAAGCAAGCCGCAAAAGAGATAACCTGCATTTTTATTTTTAAAATATCGGCAACAAATGTAAAAATAAGCGTGAGCGAAAACGTCAATATAATCTGAAATGCGAGTCTGCCCGTGAACTGCATACCTGCATATGCCGAGATGAGCATAAAAGCAACGCAATACAGCCCCGAAAAAAAGGTTTTAATTATATTTTCAGCCCTTGCTTGCATTTCTGTTTCTCCTGTAATCAAGATAGTCCTGCAAAATAATCACAGCGGCAACAGCATCAACAACGTTTTTACGCTTCTTTCCTCTGACGTTATTGTTGCTGAGATACATATGAGCGGAAACGGTCGTCAGTCTCTCATCCCAAAGATCTGTTTCAATGCCTGTTGCCTTGGAAATTCTCTTTGCAAATTCGGAACATTTCTGCGCCCTCTCACCTGCCGAAGAGTCCATGTTCTTCGGAAAACCGACAACAATAAGCTCCGGCTTGTGAATTTTTGCAAGCTCCGATATTCTCTCAAGCACCTTCGGCTCATAGCCTTGCTTGATGACCTCCACGGGATGCGCAAGACTTTCAAGGCGGTCGCAAAGCGCTATGCCCGTCCTCGCATCACCGTAATCGACAGACATAATAACCATGCAACCGCCTCCGTGTTATTATTTATTGCTTGACTTTTGTAAAAATCCTATTGCTCGCCGCCGTTGCTTTCTGTCGCAGGAGCTGCGGAGGTGGCGGGCTGATTTGATTTTGTTGATTTTTCTTCTTTCTTGTCGTCGCCGCTATCGTTTGATGAATAGTAGTGACCCGTGCAATACTCGGGAACATTGTCTTTCTTGTACCAGCCTGTAGCCGTCGAATAGCAGCTTGAGGAGGCAAGCTTACCCGTATCGGTACAGTATTCCTTCCGAACCGCGCCGTCAAGATCTTCAAAATCCTTATCGGGAAGATCCTCATGTATTGCGTCAAACACGGTCTTGTAAACAGCACCTGCAGGGTTACCCCATGTGCTGATATATTCGGGAATATCATAACCGTACCAAACCGCAGCAACATAATAAGGCGTTCCGCCGACGAACCACTTATCGTTGTTGTCATCTGTCGTACCGGTTTTTGCAAAGGTATCGAAACCGCTTACCTTGTAGCTTGAGCCTGTACCGTAGGAGCTGGTTGTAACGGTCATAAGAAGATGTCTCATAACCTCGGCTGTACCCGTTGAAATAATCTGCTCGCCCTTATTGTTCCTGTTGTCTATAAGAACCTTGCCGTTGGCATCCTCAATATAGTAGAAAGAGTAGGGCTTGTAATAGTAACCGCCGTTGCCGAAAGCAGCATAAGCCGCAGTCATTTCAAGCGATGTTGTTCCGTAGGTCATTGAGCCGATGGAAAGCGGAGCCGCGCTCTTATCCGACGCCTCAACAGCGGTTGTGATATGATATTTATTTACAAGGTAGTTATAGGACTCGTTTATGCCTATCATATTGATAACGATTCTTGCCGGAATCGTGTTGAGCGATCTTGCAAGAGCATTCTGAACAGTAACATTATAGCCCGAGCCGTAGCCGCCGTCGGCATTTCGTGTTCTCCATCCGCCGTAGCTGACAGCGGAATCAAGGAGATAGGACGACCATGTGATCTCGTTCATCTCAATTGCCGGACTGTATGATGTGAGCGGCTTGATTGAAGAACCGGGAGATCTCGGAGACGAGCTTGCTCTGTTGAGAACTCGGTTGCCCTCCTTAACGCCTGCCTGACCGACAATTGCAACAACTCTGCCCTTGTAGTCCATAATCGTGATAGCCGACTGTGCGTTTTTCCTATCCTCAAAGCCCTTTCGGTTTACATAAATATCCTCCGTCGTTTTCTGAACATCAAGATCAACGGCTGTGTAAATTCTCAAGCCGCCGCCGTAGATGGCGTCACGGGCTTCATTTGCGGAATAGCCGAGATCGCTCTGAAGTCTGGCGATAACGTCGTCGATAACATAATCGACATAGAAGCTCTGGAACTCCGATGAAGCCTTTGCATTCTCCTCATTTTTGCGTCGCTCAAGCTCCGCCTCGCTGGGGACATAATCATCATCCGTTGTATAGATAAGATGATAGTTAACGGCTTCGTCATATTCCTTCTTGGTAATCTTCTCTTGGTCGAGCATTTCATCAAGGCAGTAGATTTGTCTCTTCCTGTTATTCTCGGGATTGTTGATCGGGTCATAGGAATACGGCATCTGCGTAATCGAAGCTATAACGGCACACTCGGCAACGTTAAGCTCATCGACAGACTTTCCGAAATATGTTTCGGCTGCGGTCTCAACGCCGTAACAGCCCTGACCGAGATAGATCGTGTTGAGATAAGCCTCCAGTATCTGATCCTTGTCAAAATTCTTTTCAAGGTTCAACGCAGAAAGAATCTCGTTATATTTACGGACGTAGGTTACCTGATTGTTGCCCGTAATGTTCTTGACAAGCTGCTGAGTTATCGTCGAACCGCCCTGGTCGTTCTGCTTAACGAAAACGCCGATGGTACGAATCCAGTCAACACCGTGGTGGTTATTGAATCTCTTATCCTCAAGGGCAATGAAAGCGTCCTTCATCTGCTTGGGAATCTTGTCGAAATCGACCCAGATACGGTTTTCCTCACCGTGCAAACGCAAAACCTCAATCTGCTTTCCGTCGGAGTCCTTGGCATAGAGGAACGAGGTCTGGTTCTGATTGTTCCTTGCACTCTCAAGATTGATAACGGGATCGCCTGCCACAACCGTGACTGCGTTGATAAAAACATAGCCCAAGCATATCACGAGTGTAAAACAGAATATAGCGAGCAACGAGATAAAGAAAGCGCCTGCATTGGATAAATCGTTCAGTCTCTTTCTTTTCTTCTTTTTTGCTGCGCCCGTTCCTTTCTGCGGCATATAACTACCTCCTTGAATTTTCACTGAAAACAGAATTTAATTCTTCTTTAAACAGAGTTTAATTCTTCTTTGATTTGATATATTTCTCAACTTCCTCACGCTCGGAATAGGGAATCATTCCGCCGTTTATTTTCATAAAGGTTTCGTTTCCTTTTCCTGCGAGAACAAGTATATCGCCTTTTTGCATATGGGAGAGCGCATAAACTATAGCCTCTCTCCTGTCACGGATTATCATATATTTTCCGCCTGTCTGACGGATATAGGAAGCGATCTCCTCGGCAATTTTCACGGGATCCTCCCTGCCGGGGTCCTCCGTTGTCAGAATTGAAAGGTCGGCTTCCCTGCCTGCAACAAGTCCAAGCTCCTTGCGGCGGATTTGATTTTTTTCTCCTATTGCGCCGAAAAGGACGATTATCCTCTTGTGAGGATATGCCTTTAAGGTGGAAATAATGTTGTGCATACTCAAGCCGTTGTGGGCAAAGTCGATAATAACGTCAAAATCATCACTGACGTGAACCGGCTCAAACCTTCCCGCAACGCTGAAGCTGCGGAAAACATCTTTATGTTTTTTAACCTCAAAGCCGAGCACCCCGCAAACAGCCGCTGCGGCAAGAACATTATAAACGTTGAAATATCCCGGTATTGATGCCTCAATACAAAACCTTCCTTCTCCGTCAATGCAGTCAAAGGAAACGCCGAGAATATCCTTGCTTCTCAGAAGCTCAACATTCTCCGCCCTGACATCGGCATCGCCGAGTCCGAAGCTTGTAACGTCTGCCGATGAGCCTTCAAGCATATCCGTGTATGCCGGGTCATCAACATTTACAACGGCATGCCTGCACATCTTGAAAAGGAGCTTTTTGCTGTTTTTATAATCCTCAAATGTCGGATGCTCGATCGTGCCGATATGGTCGGGAGCAAGATTCATAAAAACGCCGACCTCAAACGGAATCCCGTCGGTTCTGTGCATTTTGAGTCCGAGTGACGAGGCTTCAATAACGCAGTATTTGCAGCCTGCGTCAACCATTTTGCGAAAAAGTCTTTGAAGCTCGTAGCTTTCGGGGGTTGTGTTCTTCGTTTCCTCGGAAGCGTTGCCGTATGCGGCTCCGTTCGTTCCGATTATTCCGCACATCTCGCCCGAGGCTTCAATCAAGGCTTTCACAATATGTGCCGTTGTCGTTTTACCCTTTGTGCCCGTTATTCCGACGACCTTGAGCTTTTCGCAGGGTCTGCCGAAAAAGTTTGCCGAAGCAATTGCAAGAGCGTGCCGCGTATCGTCGGTGATTATCTGAACGCAGTCCTCGGGAAGTTCTACCGTGTGCTCGGCAAAAATACATCTGCAGCCGCCGTCGTAGGCACTGCGAGCAAATTTGTGCCCATCGGTAACCGTTCCCGAAAGGCAGAAAAAGCACTTGCCCTCGCCTGCATTTTTTGAATTGTATGTAATGTCAACAATATCGGTATTCTTAAAATTATCGCAAGAATAATCTATACCGTTGAGAATATCACTTAAAAGCATAAAAGCCTCCGAAAGACCTGTCAGACAGCCTTTCTCAAAAGGGCGTCCGGCGGAATATCCTTTTCACATTCAAAGCTGACCTTCATCATCGGATGGGGGGCTTTATCTATTTTCTCTCCGTTTTCGTCTCTCAGGTCGGTGACCGTAACCTCGTAGGGTTCGACTCCCCGCTGAAGCACCTCAAGAACTTCACCTTCAAAAAATCTGTTCCTCTGGCGGCAGAAAACACGTCCGTTCTCGGAATAAAGAACCTCCGCCATAACGCTCCAGTCCCTCTTGTAGCCGCCGTCGTAATAGATCTGAGCGTTATCCCTCGGGTGCCCGAAGTAAAAGCCCGTGCAGTATTCGCGGCTGCTGATTTTATACATCTCGTCTACGACCCATTTTTCAGGCTTGTAATCATCGGTCGGATTATTTAGATATCCGTCGATAGCCTGACGGTATGCGTTGGTTATAACCGAGGTATAGTATGCCGATTTTGCTCTTCCCTCGATTTTAAAGCTCGAAATACCGGCCTTGACCATTTCGGGGATATGCTCAATCATGCACATATCCTTGGAATTAAATATATACGTGCCGTTCTCGTCCTCGTCGATCGGGAAATATTCACCCTCACGGGTCTTTTCCATCAGGCTGTACTGCCAGCGGCATGGCTGAGCGCACTCTCCCCTGTTGGAATCACGGTTGACAAGATAGTTCGACAAAAGGCATCTTCCGGAGAACGATACGCACATTGCACCGTGAACGAAGCACTCTATCTCAAGCTCCTTAGGGGTCTTTGCTCTGAGCGTTGAAATGTCCTCAAGTGAAAGCTCTCTCGCCGTGACAACCCTTGTTGCGCCCATGTTATACCATTCGTTCGCCGAGGCATAATTCGTAATTCCCGCCTGAGTCGAGATATGGATATCAACATTGGGTGTGTATTTTTTTGCGAGCGTCATAACGCCGAGGTCGGAAATGATGAAAGCGTCAACTCCTGTCTCTGCCGACTCCATAAGAAAGTCGGGAAGTCTGTCAATTTCATCGTTTCTCGGCACGGTGTTGCAGGTCTGATAGACCTTAACGCCCTTTTTATGTGCGGCATCGACCGCCGCCTTGAGCTCCTCTGCGGTAAAATTGGCAGGTGCGGCTCGCATTGAAAACGCAGAACCGCCGACATAGATTGCGTCTGCGCCGAAATAAAGCGCACGCTGAAATCTTTCTGTATCCCCTGCCGGAGAGAGAAGCTCGGGAAAAGCTGTTTTAATATTACTCATAAATCCTCTTAATCAGTTGAGCTGTTCGCCTTGATGATAAGAACAAGGTTGTTCTTGTGCTCCTTGAAGGTCGAAGCGGTGTAGATATTGCCCGCCTTATCGTGAGCGAAGAAATAGTAATCGGTATCCGAGGGATAAAGCGCCGCTCTGATAGCGTCTATTCCGGGGTTACAGATCGGTCCGGGGGGAAGTCCCTTGACCGCCGATGTATCGTAAGCGCTGTAGTAGATTGCGCCCTGAGCCTCGCCGACAGTCGGAGTTACATAATTGCTGATGTAAAGAGCCGTACTGTCACAGCCGAGCGTCGGGTAGTCCGCCTGATGGTTAAGACGGTTATGGATTACCGAAGAAATAACCTTCATCTGATCCGTGTTTGCGGCTTCCTTCTGAATAATGGAAGCTATTGTTATAATCTCGTCTCTTGAAAGTCCAAGCTCGGCGGCACGCTTATCGTACTCGTCCTCCCACTTGGAATTGAAGTTGTCGAGGAACTTTGTGATAACATAGTTCGGATCCGCATCAACATAGAAATCGTAGGTATCCGGGAAAAGATAGCCTTCAAGCTTCAGATATCTGCTCTTGTTATCCGTAATTTCATTTATAAAGTCATAATTATATTTGCCGGTTTTCATCGCCGTGAGAACCTTTGCGGAGTTGCAAACATCGTATTTCTCAAGCTTTTCAACGATCTGAGCTGCCGTCCAGCCCTCCGGGAAGCTGAGCGAAATCGAATCGGCCGTAACCGGAGCCGCCATGATATCCTTGAGCATACCCTCAACGCCCATCTTGCTGTTGAGATAATACTGACCGCTCAGATATGTTCCGTCGTCAAAGCCTCTGAACTTTGTAAACACCTTGCAAAAGGCCTTGCGCTTGATAAGCTTATTATCCTTGAGAATATCAATTATCTGGCTGTAGGTTGCGTCGGCAGGGATATCTACCGTAACATTCTCGTCGCTCCTGTTGATTGCGAGCATATCTCCGAGGCAGGTGATTCCGACATATGAAAGCAGAATGGTTGAAATAAGAATGAACGCAAGAAATCCGACGGCAGCCTTACCGCCGACTTTTTCGATTTCATTCTTAACTTTTTTGACCGCATTCTCACGGGAACCGTGCATTACCTTGTGAGCCTTTTTCTCCATGTGCTTATGCTCAGGCTCGGCAGCGGGTTTCTCCTGCAAATCGGGTGACCTGCGGTGTTTGGGATAATTTGAAAAATATATTCCGCCGGACTGCGGCTTGGGTTCCTCGCTCTGCGGCGAATCGTCAATCAACGATTCATCTATATGAACAACGAACTTTTTCTTTTCCCTTGGCGGCTGTGAAGCCTGCTCCGGCTCATCGTTCCGATTGATATGCGAATACTCTTCAATGAGCTTGTCAATATCGTAATCGGAATATTCTCTGCCGTTCTCGTCTTTCATATTCGTCCTCCTTCTTCAATCAACAGGGACACTGAAGAGATTCTTTTATCTTCTTCGCTTTACTCTCGTTTATAAGACAGGCTGTGATTTTTTCCGAAAAATCAATCGCAGCTCCCATACCCTTGGCAGTAATAATTTTTCCGTCACGGCAAACATAATTCTCGCTTACGTCTGCGCCCTCAAGCTCGTTTTCAAAGCCCGGGAAACAGCACGCCGTCTTGCCCTTGAGCAGACCCATATGACCGAGTATCGACGGTGCGGCGCAAATGGCACAAACATACCTGTCGTTATCGGCGCAGTAGCTCACGGTATTTTTCACGGTCTGAGACTTCTCAAGATTGAGCGTTCCCGGCATACCGCCCGGAAGAACGACCGCCTCAAGCTCGCCGTCAAGTCTGACCTCGGATTCGTCAAGATCGCAGAAAACCGGAATATTGTGCGCTCCCGTGATGAGCTTTCCGCCCACGCCGACGGTGCAAACCTCAAGCTCCGCCCTGCGCAGGAAGTCAACAACCGTAAGACCCTCGATTTCCTCAAATCCGTTTGCAAGAAAAACGTAAATCATTTTATTACCTCTCAGTCAAGATACATTCCGGAATAGAAAATATCTTCATCCTTGATAAAGCTTTTTGAATTATCGGTAATCGGGTAAAGCATACCACATTTAGTAGCTTTGAACCCCATATCTGTATTATTATACACTAAAGGAGCATGAATGTAAACATTTTCCGCCCTTAAATTTTTAAATAAATCCAAAATAATTGTAAAATTACTGTCAAAATCGGTCAAAATCTCCTTGACAACGGTGCTTTTACCATCCGTAACGGTAAAGGCAAGAAAGCCGTTTTCGCCGTCGCAAGAATATATTTCGCCTCCCGTGCGCAAAAACTCCGCCACGGTATATTCCGTCGTTTGCATATCAAAGGCAAAGCATTTCATTGACGAAAGAAGCTCTAATCGTCTTTTTGCCACTGATTTTATGCCCGTTGTTTTCGTTGCTTTAAATTCTCCCGAGGTGCCCTTCAAAGCAAATTCGGCTCTCTGCATTTTCGGAATAAATCCGAATTTTGCATAGTAACCGTAAAGACTCTCCTCGGCGGGAACAAGAAAGATCATGTCAGTTTTATTCTCGGCACAATATTTCTTTGAGTATTCGATAAGTCCGCCCATAAGTCCCTTGGAACGAAACCTTCGAGACGTACAGGCGGCATAAATATACCTGCACGAAAGTCCGCCGACGACGCCGTTCAAAAGAAAAAGCATTGAAGCGAGCACACCGTTTTCAAAGCTGCCGATACAAAGCTTATTCGGGCAGTTATCCAAAAAGAATTCAATATAACCCCTTTCGTCACCGAAGCACTCATGCCACAATGCAATTATATTCTCTCTGTATTTTTTGATATCAACAATTTTAACCATGATAGCGACAAACCTTTCATTTTGCGACAGCCGAATATTTTTTAACCAAAAATTCGGGGTGATACGAAAGCTTAGCGCTTCTCAGACCCTCCGAGCCGACGTCGTCCTCACGGTTTATGAACTCATAATCCGAAAGCAGAGTCTTTGCGAAAAGCTGATTTATCATCGGATACGCTCCCCTGATATCGGAATATGCCTTTTCAAAATGAGTATCAAAGGTATTGTCGTTCAGCCTTTCGCCGAAGGTAAACGCAACAACCTCTCCGTCGATTCTGAGAACACCGCCGATGCCGCCGATTTCTTCAAAATGGGCAAAATTAAGGCGCAAAACCTCACGCTCGTCCTCAATCCCCTCCCTGTCCTTTTCGACATTGAGAGTATACCATTTCTCATTCATGGCGATACAGTCGTCAATATTGCTTCTGTTAAGCTCCTCAAAGCTCCAGTTAAACGTTCTTTCAAAATAGGCTATGTGATTCCGCTTACCGTGATATTTCTTGCCGCCGAGCGTTGCGAGCTTCTCACGGGAATAAACATAGTCAAAGCTGTCGCGTTCCTCAGTGAACTCATATTTTCCCGGGAAAAGCTTTTCGAGAATTTCCGTCTCATGCTTTTCAATCGTGGAAAATTTAGGATAATCAAAATAAGGAACCATTTCGCGCAAAGCTTCTTCGCGGTTTTTACCCTTCGGAAACGAATATGAATTGTATTTTTTTATTTTTACAACAAGGCAATCCGAAACACTGCCGATTTCTCCGCCGAAAAATCTGCTCCAGCCTATAAGGTTGCCGGGTGTGAAATCGCAGCACTCCGTTCTTCTTTCCGAAATTTTTTCTTTAATCCATTTAATGTCATCAAAGCCGGGCTTGTGAAATGAATAACTCATAAAACCTCCGTGGAAATAATAGAGTATATTTCGTCTCCTATGGACTCAATACTTCTCGGGCTGTCACCGTCGTTGCATTTAACCACATACCAACTCATTTTCTCTGCGGCGTCGAGTGCCGCGTCTCTGCATTTATATAAGTAATCGAGATTGCTCTCGTGAATATCCTTTTTTGTTTCGTCGCCGTGATATCTCTCGGACATCATCTTCTGCGAAATCTCAATCGGCATATCAAGATAAATTACCGCATCGGGCTTCGGCACACCGATAAGACCGTATTCAAAATCCTCCAGCCATTTAAAGAACTCCGCTCTTTCGCTTTTTTCAATCTTAGTCGCCTGATGATAGGCATTGGAGGTAGCGTATCTGTCGGAAATAATGATATCTCCGTTATCGTAAAAGGATTTCCATTTCATTTTGTAATTGGCAAAACGGTCAACGGCATAGAATGCCGAAGCGGCATAAGCGTTAACGTCACCGGGGTCTTTTCCGAAATCGCCCCTGAGATACATTTTAACAAGCGCACTCGATTCGCTGTCGTAGTCCGGCAGCTTAATCCGGTGAACATTCTTTCCGTTGAGCTTGTTTTTAAGACACTCGATTTGCGTGGACTTTCCGCTTCCGTCCAATCCTTCTATAACGATAAGCTTTCCTTTCATTGTTAACTCACCTCCGCATTATTATAACAAGTTTTCAGAATAAATCAATAACAAAAGGTTACAAAGAGGATTTGGGGAGACATTTTTATCGCTTGTGCAACATTATTTGCCCGTGCAGGGCACCGAGATTGTTTCTTCCGACCTTGGGTCAATGTGGGCATCGCACCTTAAAATTTACCGACCTTAGAAATCTTCTTTAATCCGTCCCTTCTTTATCCCCTCCGTCGTCAAGGACGACACCTCCCCTTGCAACAAGGGGAGGCTATGATTTCTGCTGACTTTATGATTGAATCATGAAATTTACGTTCAGCCTCCCCTGATTGTTAGGGGAGGTGGCTCGGAGAGCCGGTGGGGTTAAAGAGAAACAAGACGAAAAGTTGAAAAAAGTTAATTTTTATATTAAAAATCCGTCTTTTCGCAGGGACGTTCAACAGCCGTACGCTTTTGTTTTCTTCTGAACTTGGATGTGGTCATCGCACCCTACGAATTGTGCCTTTGCCGAGTCTTTACGCATAAAAAATGGGGGCGAAAAAATTCGCCCCGCAAAAATTTTATATCAGAATATGCCCTGCTGCATCATTGCGTCGGCAACCTTAAGGAAGCCTGCAATATTTGCGCCTGCAACAAGATCATAGCCGCAGCCGTATTCCTCGGCGGCAGTAACCGAATTGTTGTAGATGTTCTTCATGATCTCTCTGAGCTTCTCGTCAACCTCTTCGGCAGACCAGCTGTAACGCATTGAATCCTGGCTCATTTCAAGAGCGGAAACCGCAACACCGCCGGCGTTAACCGCCTTTGACGGAGCAACGACTGCGTTCTCCTGGAGATATTCAAGAGCGTCGTTCGTTGTCGGCATATTTGAAACCTCAACGTAATACTTTGTGCCGTTCTTGATTATCTTCATTGCCTCTTCAAGGTCAACCTCGTTCTGAGTTGCGCAAGGCATTACGATATCTGCCTTAACTCCCCACGGCTTCTCGCCCGGGAAATACTCTGCGCCGAACTTGTCGGCATAATCCTTGACCTTGCCCGTGCCGTGTGCTCTCATTTCAAGGAGATACGCGATCTTCTCGTCCGTTGAAACACCGTCTTTATCATAAACATAACCGTCGGGACCCGAAATTGTAACAACCCTTGCGCCGAGCTGAGCCGCCTTCTTTGCAACGCCCCAAGCAACATTGCCGAAGCCCGAGATAGCAATTGTCTTGCCCTCGATCTTCTCGCCGAAGTGTGCGAGAACCTCCTCGGCATAGTAAACTGCACCATAGCCCGTTGCCTCGGGACGAATGTTTGAACCGCCGTAGCTCTGACCCTTACCGGTGAGAACGCCGTTCTCGAAAACGCCCTTGATGTGTCTGTACTGGCCGTAAAGATAGCCGATCTCACGTCCGCCTACGCCTATATCTCCTGCCGGAACGTCAATATCCGGACCGATAAATCTGTAAAGATTGTTCATAAATGCCTGACAGAAACGCATGATCTCCCCGTCCGACTTGCCGTTGGGATTAAAATCAGAACCGCCCTTTGCGCCGCCGATAGGAAGTCCGGTGAGGCTGTTCTTAAAAATCTGCTCAAAGCCGAGGAACTTAACGATTCCGGAATAAACGCTCGGATGGAAGCGAAGTCCTCCCTTGTAGGGCCCGATAGAGCCGTTGAACTGACAGCGATAGCCCTTATTTACCTGCACCTTGCCGTTATCGTCAACCCATGCAATACGGAACGAAAACATACGCTCAGGCTCAACAAGTCTTTCGAGAAGTCCGTTTTTCTCGTATTCCGGATGTCTTTCAACTACCGGCGCAATCGACTTGAAAACCTCCTCGACTGTCTGAACAAACTCAGGCTCGGACGCATTCTTTTCTCTTACGGAAGCGAGAACTCTTTCAATATATTCATTCATGTGTATCACCCTTTCTTTTGGTATGTAAATACAACAATATTATAATTATTCTGTCCCGTATTGTCAAGATTTTATACGACAAAATACACAACATAACAAATATCTTTTTGTGCATTGTGACATTGCACTCGCGATATTGTTAAAATTTTATCACAATAATTTTGAAAAACTATATTGACCTGAACGTTTGTTCGGGGTATAATGTAGATATCAGCTTTTAGATGAGATAAGCATCAAATACCGCTTATATAATTTGTCAACATCTAAAATCCATATCCGGAGGTGTCGTCGGTGGCGAACAAGGCATATATTGCAATTGACCTTAAATCGTTCTATGCTTCTGTCGAATGTGTCGACAGGGGTCTTGACCCTTTGGACACAAACCTTGTTGTCGCCGACCCGACGAGGACAGAAAAAACCATCTGTCTCGCCGTCTCCCCGTCCCTAAAATCCTATGGGATCCCCGGCAGGGCGAGACTTTTTGAGGCAATTCAAAAGGTGCGTGAAGTCAACGCCCAACGCAAATACAAGTCTCCCGGGCATAGCTTCAGCCATGAATCGTATTTTCATTCCGAGCTTATTAAAGACCCGTCTGCCGAGCTGACATTCATCACCGCACCGCCTCGAATGGCGCATTACATGGAGGTCAGCACCCGGATATATAATGTCTATCTGAAATACATTGCTCCCGAGGATATCCATGTCTATTCGATCGACGAGGTTTTCATTGACGCAACGGATTATCTCAAAACCTATGGCATGACGCCACGTGAGCTTGCGATGAAAATGGTGCTTGACGTGCTTGAAACAACAGGCATAACCGCCACGGCAGGCATAGGAACGAACCTTTATCTTTGCAAAATCGCAATGGACATCTATGCAAAACACTGCAAGCCCGACAAAAACGGCGTCCGAATAGCCGAGCTTGACGAGATGAGCTACCGCAGAATACTCTGGGATCACCGTCCGCTGACTGATTTTTGGCGTGTCGGCAGAGGAATTTCAAAAAAGCTTGAGGAGCACGGCATGTACACCATGGGCGACGTCGCCCGCTGTTCGGTCGGCAGGGAGAGCGATTATTATAACGAGGATTTGCTTTATAAGCTTTTCGGAGTCAACGCCGAGCTTCTTATAGACCACGCATGGGGCTGGGAGCCGACCGAGATTTCCGACATTAAGTCCTATCGCCCCGAGAGCAGCAGTCTCAGCTCGGGTCAAGTGCTTCAGGAACCGTATGAGTTTTCAAAAGCAAAGCTTGTGCTGAAAGAAATGGCAGACCTGCTGTCCTTAGAGCTTGTTTCAAAAAGGATTGTTACCGACCAGATTGTTCTGACTGTCGGCTATGACATTGAAAGCCTGAAAAAAAGCTACTCGGGTGCGGTTGAAACCGACCGCTATGGCAGAAAAATTCCGAAAACCGCCCATTCAAGCGAAAATATCGGGCGCTACACTTCCTCGACAAAGCTCATTTGCGAAACGGCGATGAGCCTTTTTGACAGAATCGTTGATAAAGAGCTGCTCGTGCGCCGAATGTACATCGTCGCCAATCATATTATAACCGAAAACGACGCCGAAAAAGAACACGAATACATCCAGCTTAACCTTTTTTCCGACACAGGGAAGCAGGAAGCCGAAGAAAACGAGCTAAAAAAAGAGAAGGATATGCAAAAAGCAATTCTCAAAATCAAGAGTAAATACGGCAAGAACTCAATAATAAAGGGCATGAATCTCAAGGAGGGCGCAACGGCGCTTGAAAGGAACCGACAAATCGGAGGTCATAAGGCATGAGAGGAAAATACGACGATATAATCAACCTCCCCCACCGTGTTTCGACCAAAAGACCGCAGATGACACGCTCGGCACGGGCTGCGCAGTTTGCCCCATTTGCCGCATTAGTCGGACTTGATGACGAGATGGAGGAAACGGCAAGGCTGACGGACACTAAGCCCGAGCTTGAGGAAGCCGAGAAGGAAAAAATCAACCGTATTCTTCTCGAAATAAGGGATAAACCGCAAAAGGAAACGGCTGTTGAGCTGACCTTTTTCCGTCCCGACGGCAGAAAGGACGGCGGAGCAATCATCACCGTTCCGTGCACGGTCAGAAGAATTGACGAAATCGGACGCAGTCTTATTTTGAGCGACAGAAGCGAAATTGAATTTGAAAATATTTTATCAATTAAAACCATAAAATAAGTCTTAAAATCTATTCATTTTGCTTGACTTGCCGCATAAATATGTTATAATCATACGGTAACCCGATTGAGCCGAAGATATTCGGCAGCAAGTGGTGGAGTCTGTCATAGAACATCATGTTCTATTTGTTTCGGGTTATATTGACCTCATTAAGCTTTGGTCTTTTCAGGCAGGATCCGTAGAGATTCTGCCTTATTTTTTTGCAAAGCCGTTTGCCCTTGGATTCCGCCCGAAATAATTTTAGGAGTGTCAAACCATGAACCCAATCACGATCACAGCCTTGATTCTGTTCGCCGCCACCTACATACTGATGATGGCTTTTCAGAAGATCAGGCCATACGTTGCGATAGGCTCTGCGCTTATTTTCATCACTCTCGGCACTATCGCCTCAGCTTCACCCGACCTTTTCGGCAGCGGATTCTTCAACGTCGGCGAGTCAACTTATTCCTACGGCGTCGCACAGGCTCTCGGAGAAATCGACTGGAATGTTCTTATGATGATAGCCGGAACAATGGGAACGGTTTATCTTTTCATCGAGTCGAAAATGCCGCAGCTCATGTCCGACATTCTCATCTCAAAAATGCCAAACGTCAAGTGGGCGATCGTTTGTCTTTCGCTTTTCGCAGGTATTGTTTCTGCATTCGTTGACAATGTTGCGACGGTGCTCATGATTGCGCCGGTTGCCCTCGCCTTCTGCAAAAAGGTCAACATCTCCCCTGTTCCGTCAATCATTTGCATTGCGGTATCCTCAAATCTCCAGGGTGCGGCAACGCTCGTCGGCGACACAACTTCGATTCTTCTCGCAAAATCGGCTAACCTCGACTTCTCGGACTTCTTCGTTGACAGCGGAAAACCCGGTATGTTCTGGGTCGTTGAGGCAGGAGCAATCGTCAGCGCACTCATTATTCTTTTTATGTTCCGCAAGGACAATGCAAAGATTGAATTCAACGCAAGAACAAAGGTTGAGGATAAATTCCCGACATTTCTCCTCGTCGGAACAATCGTGCTTCTCATCGCCGCTTCGTTCATTCCCTACAAGGACGGGGCAGCCGAGGGTCAGTTCTACAAGCCCGATATCACCAACGGCCTTATCTGCATAGGCTTCTTCATAATCGGCGTTATCCGTGAGGTTTTCTTCAACAAAAATTACAAGATAGTCAAGGACACCTTCAAGGAGATCGACTACTACACGATTGCCCTTCTCACAGGTCTTTTCATCGTAATCGGCGGAATCAAAAGCGCGGGCGTTATCGACGTTATCGGCAACGGTATCGCAAAGCTCGGCTCAGGCTCCGAGTTCATAATCTACACGATTATAGTATGGATTTCCGTTATTCTTTCGGCGTTTATCGACAATATTCCCTACACGGCGACAATGCTCACCATTGTTCCCGTTATCGCCGCCGACATGGGTATGGAGCCGAAGCTCCTTTACTACGGTCTGCTTTGCGGCGCAACGCTCGGCGGAAATCTCACCCCGATCGGCGCAAGCGCAAATATCGCCGGCATCGGAATCCTCAAGAAAGAGGGATATGAGGTCAAGGCAACAACCTTTATGAAATACGGCGTTCCCTTCACCCTCGCCGCCGTGCTGACAGGATATATACTTATCTGGTTCATCTGGAGATAAAAAGCTAATATAATAAAAAGCTGTGATGAAAAACAAAATTTCATCACAGCTTTGGTTTTATTTAATTGACTCGATATAACTCATCAAATCGCCGACGGTTTTCAATCCGCCGAATTTCTTACTGTCAATTTTTACTCCATACTGATTTTCAAGGTCAACCGCAACATTTACCATATCGAAGGAGTTGAGTTCGATATCCGAACGAAGCTTTGAATCCTCCGTGATATCCTCGGGAGCAATGTCAACATAGTTGCAAATTATATTTCTGAATGTTTCAAGCATTTTAATAACCCTCTTTTACATTTTTTCAAGCAATTCCTTAACGCTGATGTCGGGATTTTCAAGGCCGATTTCAAGTGCCCTTTTCGTGCCGTTCTGAAGTGCCTTGATATCCTCAACGCTGACGAACTTCGTCCTGTGCAGGCAGCTTATTTTCAGACAGCCGCTGTGTGCATCCTTCATAGCGAAGGTGTAAAGCACCATTATATAACGTCCGAGACCATAGCCGACATACTCATATTCCCAGCCGTTTATCGACTTCTCGTTTATCGGCATCCAGGAGAACATCATCGTTGACGAGCCGGCAGCGGCGGAATAATTGAACAGCTCACGCTGGAGATCACGGTACTCAAGATAAGGGTAGTCCATGTGTCTGAATGCCCATACCTGAGCGTCAGCCATTTTGTCGAGTGCCGACATGAAGGTATCGTCCTCTTCAAGATGAACTCTCCACGGCAGCGGAGCCGTGACCGTTCCGCCCGAACGCTTTTCGGTGAGAGTGCGACGCCTTGTGCAAAGGCAAATAAAATATGTATCAAGATGACCGTTGTTGATTTTTGAAAGGTGCATTCTCAAAGCGAGTTGAACCAGGCACTCGGGGCTGACATTGTTATTCTCACAGAAAGAGAAGAACTTTTCGCTAAGCTCGGGAGAAAATGTTGTCTTTGTAAGCTCCGCCTTATCATGAATCGGGTCAAAGAGAGACGGCGCATTGATACTCGGATCCTTCTTCTTTTTGCGCTCCGCCTCAAGAAGCTTGGGTCCCTCAACGCCGAGATAGACCGGTTCGCCGTTTCTCGTTATGTATTCGGTATATGCCTCCTTCTCCTTTTCGAGATTGGACTTATCCTCAACATAAGCAAGCTCTCGCTTGATTCTGTCCTCATAGCTTCCGAGAGGTTTCGGCATCGGTTTGCTGTTTTTGAGATGGTCATACACGGCAAAAAGGTCGTTAAAGAATGCGAAAACCGCAGCATTGTCCATAACGAGATGGTGAATATTGATATATACGCCGTATCTGCCGTCATACGTTGTGAAATATTTCAGTCTGAAAATTTCACCCTTGAGCATTTTGATCGGTTTCTGTGCATCTGCCGTGAGCACCTTTTCACGTTCCTCGTCGGATTTGAAATTATATAAGGGAACGTTTCCTATCCTGTAAGGATCACGGAAATACTGCATTATATTGCCGTTCTGTTTGAAAAAAACAAGTCTCAGACAGTCATTGCGCTCAATTTCAATATTAAACGCCTCGGTCATAACGTCAAAATCAATCTTCTGTGATACTATTATCGAATCCGGAATCTGCGTGACCTGCTTATGAAAAAAGCTGTATTTAAGCATAAACTGAATCATTTCCTGCGGCGGAATGAGCGGATATACAGGCTTGTTTACAGAATTCATAAATGCCTCCTTAAAAATTTATAATACGGTTGCTTTTCTCTTGATTTTGCCGCTGCCCGTTTTCTCAAGCGGCTCGGTGCGGACTCTTACTTCGGAAATGATATGAGCCGCCTTCGCGGTTTTGTTCATTCTGTCAACCGCCTTTTCAAGCTCACCCTGAACATCGTCAATGCCCTCAAGCTTTGCATATTCATAGTCGGGGTAAATTTCGGCAATGATTCTGTCCTTTTCGTCGTAAACGAGAACCTCGCTGACAAGCTGATTGTCGGCAAATTTCTTTTCAATCGCTTCCGGAGAAACATTTTCACCGTTTGAGAGAATGATAAGATTCTTAACTCTGCCGGTAATAAAAAGCTGATTATCCTCGGTAAGCTCTCCGATATCGCCTGTTTTAAGCCAGCCGTCCTCTGTGAACATCTCTTTTGTTTCTTCAGGCATTTTGTAGTATCCGAGCATAACCGTCGGTGTGTTTACCTGAATTTCACCGTTCTGAATACGAACCGTGCAAACGTCCGTAACACGTCCGACAGACTCCCTCGAAGCCGTGTTATCGGGAACGGAAATTCTGCATCCTGCCTCGGTCATGCCATAGCCCTGACGCAGGAAAATTCCGAGCTTCTCGTATTCGTCAATAAGCTCCGGGTTAAGATAAGCGCCGCCGGAAATAAGCCACTTGATGTTTCTGCCGAACACCTGAGCGACCGCGTCCTTAACGCTTGTCTCGGGTTCTTTTGCAAGAATAACCTTGACTCGCTGCAAAAGAGACTGAGCGATCATAGGAACGACACGAACGACCTTCGGCTCAAAGATTTTGAGATTTTTGATCAAATCCATCATCGAACCGTTCAAGCAAACCTGCAAGCCGTCCTTAAGATTTTTTATATAGTCTCCCGAGAAGCAATAAATGTGATACATCGGAAGAACCGAAAGCGAAACATCGTTCGGAAGGAAAATATCTGTGCAATAGTCGTGATACATGATATTTCCGACAAGGGCAAGAGTCGAAAGCTCAACGCCCTTCTTTATGCCCGTTGTGCCGGATGTAAAAATGATAACGCAGCAGGCATTTTTATCAACCGTAATGTCAGAAAGCGCCGCATACTCCGAGTTCTCGGAATAATCGGTATAAATTTTGTCAAATTCTTCACCGTTGCCGAGATTGACGGAGAACCTGAGAAACGGGCAAAGCTCCTTGAGCTTTTCTGCGTTCTCGGCAAACTCGTCTTCATACAAAAGCATCTCGATATCGGCACGCTTGAAAAGCTCTGCCGCCTCCTCAACGGAGATATCCGGAGCGAACGGAACGGCAACATTGCCGCTGATAAGAATACCCGAAAGGCAGGTTATGTACTCGTAATTTGATTTTCCGATGATCGCAATGTGCATTCTCTTATCGGAAAGACTGCGGATCCAGCGGCATACCGCAAGGCTGTCGCTTCTCACTTTTTTAAAGCTTCTTTCTTCGATTTTTCCATCTCTGATGAACTTGATGAACGTTGCGTCGCCGAATTTCTCGGCACCGGTGTCAAGCAGCTCTCTCACAGATGGGGCGTCAAATTTTTTCATGTCGTTTCTCCTTATTACCTTTTTTAAATAATAAATAAGAGCAATTCAGTGCAGGTCATCATTGAAATCTTTTGCAATGCGATTACACTTAAATAGGATTATATCACAATAACAATATAATTTCAACATATATAAGCAAAAAGCTGCGGCCTCCGAAGAAGCCGCTGTAAGAATTATTTTTCGTTTTCTTTAATCCATTTTACCATGTCGTCAACCGACTGTTGAACGCTCATCGGTTCATATCCCAATTCTTTTCTTGCCTTCTCAATCGAGAAATTGCAATTAGACATAAGCTTTCTGATCGAATAACGGGTGAAAAGCGGCGTTGTCTTGGTGAAGGAATAATATTTCTCCATAAGCGGAGCAAACGGTCTTACCATGCCATAGGACATTTTTAATGACGGCGCTTTCTTGCCGCAGGCCTTAGCAACTGCCTTGATAAAGCCGTCGGTTGAGATCATCTCGCCGCAAAGAATGTAGCAGTCGCCGGCCTTACCTTTCTCGGCAGCAGCGTGCATTCCCTTCGCAACGTCACGAACGTCAACAAAGTTGTATGCGCCGAAGCTGAGCGATACCGGAAAACTGCCTTTGATAAACATACGTACCATTTCGCCGACGTTGGAAACCTTGAAGTCATAAGGACCTATACATGCACCCGGATGAACAACGACAGCGTCGATATTGCCCTCGTGAACGTTATCGAGAACGAACTGAGTTGCAATAGCCTTAGTTTTTGCGTATGTTCCGTCGAGATTTTTCGGGTTGAAATGATCAAGCTCCGTCATTACCTGATTGTCGGGAAGCGGCGGAAATGCATCAACACTCGAAGCGTAAACAAGTCTGCGGACATTGCATCTCTGACAGGCTCTTACTACGTTCTTTGTACCGTTGACGTTAACTCTCCACGTGAGATCCTCCACGCCGGGGTTGATATCAATAACTCCGGCAAGATGATAAACAACGTCAACACCCTCAAAAGCCTTGTCAAGCGATTCGGAATCGGTAACGTCACCGTAGACCTTTTCGCAGTCAATGCCGTCAAATACGGGAACATCTTTACGGATAAGAATACGCACCTTTTCGCCGCTGTCAACAAGCTCCTTCAAAAGCGCATAGCCGATATGACCCGTTGCACCCGTGATAAGACTTATTTTTTCCATGACTTATTCTCCCTTCATTTCAAGAAGCTTCTGCTTTCCTGTAAAGGCATCAACGGAAAGCTTAACGGAATCAAAGATAGCTGATTCTATATCGTCCTCCTGAACGCCGAGAGAAACGCTCCATTTTTTATTGATAAATGTGTTCATGCACATGATATCAGCAAGATAAACCGCATTGATGCCAGACTCGACATTGCGCTTTTTGTACTCGTTCATCATGTAAACGCCGAATGCCTTGAACATCCACTTTGCTATATGAATTATCTTTCTGTTCGGCTGACCCATAGCCCTGTGAACGATGCGAAGGAACTCGTCCCATGTGAGGTTATAATATCCTATCGGATATGCATTGCCGCCGACATTCTTCTCGGCCGCTCCTACGATAGCTTCACCAACCTGACGAACGGTAACCATAGCTGTGCCGCCCTTAGGATACATTGTTGTCTTGCCCATGTTTGTAAGCTGCTCAATAAGAATTACCCAAACAGGCTTTCTGCCCGGCTGAGTGCCGAAGATATACGGAAGCTCAAGCACGGCAACATCCATCTCGCCGTCCTTTGCAAATGAAAGAGCAACCTCCTCCTGCTCGATACGGCTTCTTATATAGTGATGCTTCTTTGTAAGCTCCATCTCCGGGAATTCCTTTGCGAAATAAGCAAAGTAAGAGCCGAGGATAACACTCTTTTTTATACCGACCTGCTTTGCAATTGTAAGAAGATGTCTTACAGGCTCGATATTATACTTTCTGTATGCCTCATAAACAGGTGCCGGGAATTCAACTCTCTCGTCAACGCCCGCTGCAAATACGAAGCAGTCGCAGCCTGTCATCATTCCAACAAGCTCATCATCGGAAAGCTCAAGATAGTTGCCGAAAACAAGCTCCATCTCCTCGGGGATCGGTGCTCCCTCGGGAAGCGGAGGAAGGGCAACTGATTTTACGGAATGACCTCTTTTAATGAACTCTGCAGCGGCAGCCGAGCCGAGAAGACCGGTGCCGCCAATCATAAATACTTTCATAATATTTACCTATAGGGCACCGTTTCCGATGCCCCGTTATCCTTTCTGAATTTACCAATTGATTGTGAAATCGGACTCAATGCCGAACGGCGCGTTGACATTGTTGCCTGCAACAGTTACGTCAAGCTCCCACACATAGTAATAGTTGATATGCGTAACATTTCCCGTCTTAGGGTCAATCGTTGCTACGATTTTACCGTTGCGATATGCTATTTTAACGTTGCCGTCAAGCGTTGACTTGAGCGGGCCTGCGTTGTCAAGAATCGTTGAAACCTGAACGATATTGAACGCCTTACCGTGGTTTCCTGCTCCGTGAGTCGGATTGGTTGAGGCTGCGTCCGGCTTAACATGGATCGTTATAACATACTTGCCGTTCTTCTCGGCGAGAGTTGCACTTGAAATGTTAGCTGTTGTAAGCTTTGACGACCAGTTTTCGTTTTCAACAGGGAACAAAGCCTTCATATCGGCCTTGGAGAGCTTGCGGTTTGTATCACCCTTCTTCTCGCCCATGTTCTTCTTAACGAGTGAATTGATAACTCCCGAAAAGCTCTTAAGCATACCCTTAAGAGTAAATGTACCCGCCTGAGAATTCTTCTCGTAGTTCTTCACGCCGCCCTTGGAGCTTGTCTTAACCTTATTAACCGATGTGTTGAAATAGCTAAGAATTTCAGCCTGAGTTGAGGGCTTTGAAGATGCAGGCTTGTTTGCCGAAGCGCTGCCGCCTGTATTTCCGCCTGCGCTCGGTGTTGCCGAACCGCCGTTATTTGCGTCTGCGGCCGTGCTGTCGGGCTCGCCTGTTGCCGGGTCTGTCGGAGTCTCCGGTGTAACAGAAGAATCGCCAGGTGTAACATCACCCGAACCGTTGCTTCCGTTTGAACCGCCGCTGCCGTTTGAAACTGATGATGCCGGAGCATATTTTGCCGCCTCAACCTTTGCGTCGGCAAGTTTATTTGTTCCGAGAACAGATGAAACGCAGACTGCAACAACGCAGAGAAAGGCCGTAATGCAGGTAACTACTGTTTTTTTCATATATATCACTCCTGTATTTTTTAATACTTATTTCTCGCCGAAATCCTTGAAGATATCCATGCCGTAAACGTTGTGCTCGTCCTTGGTGTGGTTCGGATACCAAACCTGAGCGAAGAACGGATTCTTCTTTGCAATTTCGTCGTAATTCCACGGAATCGGATCGCACTCCGGGCACCAGTGACCGCCGTTGAGAACAAGGTTCGGCGTCATCTCGAATGTATGACCGAATGCACACTGCCACTTGAGCGGTGTGAAAAGGTCGCCCTTCGTCATGCTCTCACTCAGGCACTTGCCGCCCCTGAACTCCGCAGCCTTCTTCATATCGTCAAGGTCAAGCTCGGACTGCGGCTTTGTCTCGTCATAGCCGTGGTCAAGATATGTCGGAGTCATGGAGGCCTTCTTTATCTCAAACTTATCCCAGGTCTTGGGGATGTTCTTCCAATCCTCATATGAGCCGTAATATGCGCTGATACGCTCGGGAACTCTGTTCTTGATCCAGTTCATTGTGCCGAATACTTCCTTGTTTGCAAGTCCCTCCATAAGGAACTTCTTAACAAGTCCGCCGGGAGCAAGCTTAGAGAGCTTGTAGAACTTCGGCAAGGTCTTTGACATATCGTCAAAATACTTCTTGATGGGAACATTGTGTCTGAAGTGGAGGTAATTCTCAAGCTTGTCGGAGTCGGCATAATACTGACCGTGGAAGTTTTTGAGAATGAACCAGTTCGGTGCAAAGAGCTTCTTCGGTGAACCCATGCCGATTGCGCCGAGAAGATACTCCTCAAATTCAAAGTTTGTGATGCGGTACTGCTCGCCCGAACCGATGTTATAAAACTTTCTCCAGAAATCCTCGGGAACGGAATCCTCGCAGACATTTGCAAGAAGAAGTCCCGAATCCTCGATAGTTGCCCACTCAAGAACGCCGTTGATGGGAACGTGGAACATTATCGGGTCAATGTTCTTGAGGATACCCGGATAAAGGATACCCGACTGACGAAGCGATACCCAATACTTAAGTCCAGACTCTGCGATAATATGCTCGGCTCTAACCTTGCTTACGGCATAGTGATCGTAGATGCTGATTTTAATGGGATCACCCGTTCTGCCCCAATGGATGGGCGGATTACGGTCGCCGGTCTCTGCAACCGTGCCTATGTAAACGACCTTGATTGCGTCCGGATCGGGCTGAGCCTTAACGGCGTCAACGATGTACTGCATAGCAGTCGTATTGGTCTTGATTGTTCTCTTCGGGAAATAGTCGGCTGCCGGAGAAACCATTCCGCCGACGTGAAGAACGATGTCCGAGCCTGTTACGCACTTGCGAACATCATCGTAATTTGTAAGGTCGCCCCAAACAATTTTAACGGCAGGATCGTTCTCGTAGTCCTTGAACTTAATGCGATTCTTTTCGCTTCCTCTGAGGAGAAGAACAAGGTTGTACTTATCCTTTCTCTTATAAATCTCCTTAAAACCGGCATATCCCATATTACCTGATGCACCGGTCAAAAATACGGTTTTTTTGCTCATCATAATCCTCCCAATTTATAAATAAATAACTCTTTAAGCAACCGTCGATTAAAGCACAGCACGCAGCGCTTCAATCTAAGCTTCGGTCACTCAATGTCTATTTTATTATAGGTCATTTCACGCTTCGTTGTCAAGCATTTAAACGTCAATTTCGACAAAATTTTAACATGCCGTGAAATTAAACAGGATATAATTACTGTTTGAAATTCTTCACACGTCCTATAACAAAAGTCGCCTGCAAAAAGCAAGCGACTTTTATGTTTTATTAAGCAAATGTGTGCGATAATTGCATTAAACTATTTTTGCGATAATCTGACTTTCGTATTCGCTGTCGTGAAGCTCGCCGAGATCCGAACTGTACGCTTCATGAACCATTTTGTTCCTCACGGGAACCTTTTTCTTCGCTTTCATGCGATACCACTCATATTCAACATCAACATGACCGATATCTACCGCCTGATAGCCGAGCTTATGCAAATCATAGGCAAGGCAGGTTGCCGCCGGGCCGAGAGCCAAAAGAATAAGTACGTCTTTATCGAGCTTTTTTGCCTCATCAAGAATTTCGTCATACTTTGAAAATGCCTGCCTTGACGGGCCGAGAATACGCTTTATAGATTTTGCGTTGTCGAGCAGATCGTTACCGACGCCGAGACGGCTCATTTCGCCCTCGACTATCACAACGTCTCTGCCGTCCCATATCTTCTTGATATGCTCAAAGATCTCGCTGCTTTCCTCCTTGTGCCGCAAGCCGATATACTGACGTGTCATGGAAGCGTTATAATATTTTTTGCCCTTGATAAGGTACTTATACCAAACGCCTCTGAATCGGGCAAGATGCTTTTTCCAATGACCGTTTGTCACATCGTCGTATCTTTCTTTGTTCTCAAAGATATCGGCAATGCCTATCATAAGACCGTCAACGTCGCTCGACAGAACCTCTCGCATTTTGTCTCTTATTTTTTTTGAATTATCCTGAAATGAGATATCCTTTCCGGCCGCAAGTTTGATTTCTCCGTCGCCGAAACGGGCAATTGACCTTTTATTATTTACAATTTCATCAATTGTGTCATCAACCGAAGCAACATGCGGAACTTTTGTAAATTTTCGGTAAAAAAAGTCCTTTATACGCCAAAACGTATCTTTGATTTTCAGCCACGTTTTAACAAGAATATCTATTATTTTTACGATAAGCTGTTTCAAGCCGTTCACTCTCCGATAGCTTACTTTTCTTCCTCGTCACGGTATTCGTGATTTGTTGCGTCGGTATCAATCATTCCGTTATCCTCGGGAATGATGATTGCAAGTATGATGTAAACTATGACTCCCGGGAAGCCGCCCGTGAAGAACGACACAAGAGCATAAATAACTCTTACGATCGTCGGGTCGATTCCGATGAAATCGGCAAATCCGGCACATACGCCGCTGAGCATTTTGTTGTTTGTGCTTCTGTAAAGCTTCTTATTTTTCATATTGATCATCCTTTCTGAATTTTAGCCGCAGTTATTGTGTTTTGCATGAGCGTCGCAATCGTCATTGGGCCGACTCCGCCCGGAACAGGCGTAATATAGCTCGCCTTTTCTTTGCACGCTTCAAAATCAACATCGCCGCAGAGCTTGCCGTCCTCGCTGCGGTTTATTCCGACATCAATTACAACAGCGCCGTCCTTAATCATATCCGCAGTAACAAATCCTGCTCTGCCGACTGCGGCAACAACAACGTCCGCCTGCAAGACGATTTCTTTAAGATTTTTCGTGTGCGAATGGCAGACCGTTACGGTTGCATTCTCTTTAAGCATAAGCATCGCCATCGGCTTGCCGACAATGTTGCTTCTGCCGATTATGACGCAGTGCTTGCCGTCAAGGCTGATATTTTCATACTTTAACATTTCCATAATTCCGGCAGGTGTGCACGGAAGGAAGCTGTAGTCACCTATCATGATATGCCCTACATTTTCGGGATGAAAGGCGTCGACGTCCTTTTCGGGCTTGATTAGATTGAGTACCTCTTTTTCATTGAGGTGCTTTGGCAACGGAAGCTGACAGAGTATGCCGTTCACGCTGTTGTCATTATTGAGCTTTTCAACGAGCGAATTAAGCTCCTCCTGCGTTGCGTCGGCAGGAAGAAGATATTCAAGCGAACGGATTCCGCAGAATTCGCAAGCCTTTTTCTTGTTATTTACATATACTCTCGAAGCCGGATCGTCGCCGACGAGTATAACTGCGAGGCAGGGCTCAATGCCGTCCTTTTTCATTTCACTCACCTGTGCGGCAACTCTTTCTTTGACCGCAAGTGAAATTTCTTTACCGCTGATTATCTTGTACATCACTGACCTCCGCTTCTTTCTCTTCCTCTTTGCTTTCCTTTTCCTCCGCCTGCTTTTTCAGCTCGTCCTCAAGGAAATAATCTACGCCGTCAATCGGCTTTGGATGTTTCTTGTACTTAACAAGCAGACAGATAAGAATAACAAGGCAGACAACCGCAAGTACGGCTGAAAGCACCTGTGAAACTCTGATCGTTGTACCTGTGATATAAAGGCTGTCCGTTCTGAAGCCTTCAACCACTGCTCTTTCCGCACCGTACCAAATGCCGTAGGTAAGGAAAATCTGTCCGCTGAATTTTCTTGCCTTTCTCGTGATGATATAAAGCACGACAAAGCCGAGCAAGCACCAAACCGATTCATAAAGGAAGGTCGGGTGAACAGCCCTTTCCGGATCCATTGTGATTCCGTTTGCGCTGAGCTTGTATGAATTCTCCGTTATGTAACGGGCAATTTTTTCGCTCCACATGCCCCATGGCATATCCGTGTTTGTGCCGAATGCCTCTTGGTTGGCGAAATTGCCCCAACGGCCTATTCCCTGACCTATCAAAAGGCTCATGGACGCAATATCCATAAGATTCCAGAAATTCATCTTGCGCACTCGGCAAACAATGAACGCTGCGATTATACCGCCGATTATACCGCCGTAAATCGCAAGTCCGCCGTTCCAAATGTAAAGGATCTCAATAGGATTATCCTTGTACCTGTCCCATTCAAAGATGCAATAATAAAGCCTTGCACCGAGAATTCCGAAAATTGTCGAATAAATAAGCACATCGAGCATCTTATCAATGCTCATTTTCCATTTGTAAGCCATTCTGCCGCCGAAAAGCACTGCAAGCAAAAATCCGAAGGCAATTATCGCTCCGTACCAGCGGATTGTGATATCGTGGCCGAAAAGGGAGAATTGAGCAAGGATTGAGGAGACCTCAAATCCATGCTCTATGCCGTTAAAATACACTGTTGTAGTGTCCATAGTATCAACTCCGATCAGTTGGGATTTATTACGGAAAGAACGCTGCGGTTTTCGTCAAGCGTCTTTTTAAAGATATCATTAACGTCATCAAGCGTAACGGTTTTAAAAATTTCAAAATCGGTGAAAACATCTTCGCCGGCAAAGTATGAAACAGCCATGTTATTCGCAAGACCCTCAATGTCGTTCATGCCCATTATCATTCTGCCGTAAAGCTTCTTCTTTGTTCTTTCAAAGGCCGTTTCGTCAAAGCCGGTCTCTCTGAATCTTCCGATTTCCCCGACTATCTCCTCGGCAACCTTTTTCGGATCATTACTTTCACCTGCGAAAAGCACGCACGAATAGCCGAAGCCGGTAAAATATTCAAAGCCGAAGCTGTTATTTATAAGCTTACCGTCAAAAAGTCTCTTATAAAGCTCCGAGGACTGACCGGAAATCATATCAAGGAGAATTTCCATAGAAATTTCCTCCTTAGTCGTGCGCTCGGGAGTATCCCAGCTCTCCTTGAAGCCGAACATGAACTGGGGCGTTGCAACCGAGAGCTTTTCTTCAATATAGCTGTCAATGACCTCTTCCGGTTCGTCGATGACCTTACGCTGAGCCATTTTGCCCTCAACAGGCTTGAGCACCTTGTCGGCAACCTCGACTATCTCATCAACATCGGCATTGCCTGCAACGGCAAGAACCATGTTATGAAGATTGTAGAAGTTGTCATAGCAGCCATAAAGCGTTTTCGCCGTGATCTGAGCAATCGATTCCTGCGTGCCCGCAATATCAATTCTTACGGGCAGATTGTGATACATCGTTCTAAGACAGTTGAACATGACCTCCCAGTCGGGAGCGTCCTTGTACATGTCGATCTCCTGACCGATAATTCCCTGCTCCTTTTCAACAGTAGCCTGTGTAAAATACGGATTTTGGACAAAATCGAGAAGAATTTCAAGATTCTTTTTGAAATTCGCCGAGCAGGAAAAAAGATATCCCGTTCTTTCAAAGCTTGTATATGCGTTCGCCGAAGCGCCCGTTTTGGCAAAGCGCTCAAATGCGTCAAGATCCTCGCTTTCAAAAAGCTTGTGTTCAAGGAAATGAGCCGTTCCCTCGGGAATTTCCTTAAATGATCCGTCGCTCATCTGAATCATCGTATCAATCGAACCGTACTTCGTTGCAAAAATCGCATATGTGCTTGAATAATTCTCCTTTGGCATGACGAGAATTTTCAAGCCCGACGGATGGTCTATATCATAGTATTTTTCATTGAGGAGCTCGTTCCTGACTTCTTTAATATTCATCATTCTGCCGCCTCCCCGCTTGATTTAAGCATAAATATTGTGTCAAGCATTATTGTCTTTGCCGCTCCGACGACCTCGGATCTGTTAACATTTCTAATCTCCTCGGCATAAGCCTCGGGAGTTTTCAGCTCCCCGCGGAGTATCTGTGATGCGTACCACGCCGTTATCTCCTCCGGTGTGTCGGAATTGCCGAGAATAGTATCCGTAAGGCTCTTGATTGAAGAAGAGTAATCCTCGTCGGAAAATTCGCCCTCTGCGGTCAGTCTGAGCTGATTGATTATCTCATTCTTTGCCTTTTCCTCGTTTGCGTCCTCAATTCCGCTTTGAACCATTACGATTCCCTTTGAGTTAAAGAGCGCCGCCGAGCAATAATAGCAAAGGCTCATCTTTTCCCGAACCACTGAGAAAAGCTTTGAATAGGTTCCGCCGCCGAAGATATCAACGGCAACCCTCATCGCCGGCATCATGTCGTCCTCGCTTCTCATTCCGGTTCTGAAGCCCATAACAAGCTTGCCCTGCTTGAGGGGCATTGTCTCGCAAACGTATTCGGGCTTAGGAAGTCCAGGAACAAATTGAGTTTTTATCTCAACGGAATTTCTTTCGATTTCAGAAAATTTATCCTTAATAAGTTCAGCCACGGGCTGAGGATCCATGCTCGAAACCATAGTTATCTGAACGGTTGCTTTTTCGAGCACGTCACGCCATGCGGAATAAACATCAGCCGGTGTGAGCGCTTTAACCTCGTCTACCGAGCCGAGACGGTTGATTCCGTAGGCTTCATCGGCAAACATGAGCTGTTCGCATCTGAGCATGGCATAGCGGCGCTTGTCATTCTGCTCGTTCTCGATTGTCTCAACAAGCAGACGCTTCTCCTGCTCGATTATATCCTCAGGAAAGCTTTTGCCCTCGGTAAGAGGATCAAAAATCATTTCGGCAAGAAGCTGAGCACACTCAAAAGCAACCTTATCGCCGTCAAGAGCAAAGCGGTCGTCAATGGCAGTCATACTGAAGGAAAGAATTTGAGCCTCTCCCCTTTTGAGAATGCCTGCCGAAACAGAAGCCCCGTAAAGCCCGTCAAGCACACGGTTGAGAGAAGTAAAATCAGGATATTTTGCACATCTGCGTGAAAACATGAACGGCAAAATCGCCCTTGCCGAAGCGCTCTTATCAAGCGGCATCGCCAAGCTGATGTTCACACGGCAGGTCTTGAATTTATCGGTTTTGACCGAGCAAAAGCGGACACCGTCCGCAATATTTTGCGTTGTCATAAGTTCACTACCCTTTTCAATATAAAAATTCAGTATTTAGTATAACACATTATTGACGAAAATAAAAGTATTTTTATTATAATTAAATTGCCGCATTTTTTTCGATTATTTTTTATTGTCTTTTCAGACACGATGCACACCGTAAAAAACGATTCGATTTTATGTTCCTTACATATAATTCATCGCAGTGCATGATGCCCGCATTAACTCAAAGCTATTATAAAAGGGTGCCCTTAACCGGACACCCGAAATTATTTTATGATATTTACCGTTGAATTCGGATCGAAAAGATGAAGTCTGTCGGTAAGTATTCCGAGCTCGACGGTTTCGTTTGTTGTTGAGTCTGCATCTACTCTTGCCGTCAGCTTTTGACCCGAATAATCAAGATAGAGATAGCTTTCGCTTCCCATAAGCTCGCTGACCTCCAGCTTTGCCGTCAACACTTTATCCGGATTATTTTTGATAAATTTGCTGTCAACCGTGACATCCTCGGGACGGATTCCTAACTTGACAGGTTTATCGAGATACCCCGTTATCTCCTTTCGGCTTTCGAATGGGTCTGTAATGTCAAGCTCGTTATCTGCGAGCGAAAGAACAAGCTTTCCGTCACGCTTTAATACGGTTGCGTCAAGGAAATTCATCTGCGGCGATCCGATAAAGCCTGCGACAAACATATTCTGCGGATGCTTATATAGATTTTGCGGCGAATCGACCTGCTGAATTACTCCGTCCTTCATTACTACGATTCTATCGCCCATTGTCATTGCCTCAGTCTGGTCATGGGTAACATAAATGAACGTAGTGCCCAAGCGCCGGTGAAGCTTTTTTATCTCTGTTCTCATATTCGTTCGCAGCTTTGCGTCAAGGTTAGAGAGCGGCTCATCGAGCAGAAATACAGACGGAGAGCGCACCATTGCTCTGCCGAGCGCAACGCGCTGACGCTGACCTCCGGAAAGTGCTCTCGGCTTCCTTTTTAAAAGATGCTCAATGTCGAGAACCTTTGCCGCCTCACGAACTCGGCGATCAATTTCGTCCTTAGGAATTTTTCTCAATTCAAGGCCGAATGCCATGTTTTTATAAACCGTCATGTGTGGATAAAGAGCGTAGCTTTGGAATACCATTGCTATATCCCTGTCCTTGGGCGCAACATCATTCACTACACGGTCGCCGATTTTCAGTTCACCCTTTGTTATGTCCTCCAGTCCGGCTATCATTCTCAGCGTTGTTGACTTGCCGCAGCCCGACGGACCTACAAGAATAATGAACTCCTTATCGGCGATTTCAAGGGAAAAATCATTGACTGCCGTTGTGCCGTCATCGAATATTTTATATACATTTTTCAAACTGATACTTGACATAATTTATCCTTTCACGGCTCCTGCAACGATGCCCTTGATAATATATTTCTGACACAAGAGATAGAAAACGACGATAGGTATAATCGAAAGCACAAGCATTGCCATCATTGCGCCCATATCAATTGACCCGTAGCCTCCTCTGAGATACTGAACGGCGATGGGAATGGTTTTGTATTCGCTGCCGATGAGAAGATACGGGAGCAGATAGTCGTTCCAGATCCACATTGCGTCAAGAATTGCGACTGTTATCGCCGTCGGTTTCATTATCGGAAACACGACGTAAAAAAACGTTTGCAGCGGACTGCACCCGTCTATCATTGCCGCTTCTTCAATCTCAAGCGGAACGGATTTCACAAAGCCGCAGAACATGAAAACCGCCAGTCCCGCACCGAAGCCGAGGTAGACGATTATGAGTCCCCACGGCTTATCAAGCCCGAGGTCGGCAACTGTTTTCGTCATGGTGAACATTACCATCTGGAACGGCACTATCATTGAAAAAACAAAGATATAATAAAGCGCCTTTGTAAATTTATTCTTTACTCTGACAATGTACCACGCCGTCATGGACGTAAAAAGAACAATTGCCGCAACGGAGAACACCGTTATGAAAAGCGACCAGCCGAAAGCGGCGGGAAAGCCCGTTTTCTCTATTCCTCCGATGTAGTTTTCAATCCCCGAAAAGGTCTCGGCATTCGGAAGCGCAAACGGGTCGTCGCTGATAAAAAACTTGCCTTTGAACGAATTATAAAGAACGATTATTATCGGTGCAAGGAACGCCGCACTTGTTGCGATAAGGAATATATACAGCAGAACTCTGCCTGCTTTTTTTGCCGTTATCCCGTTCATTGCTCCACCTCTTTGTTCCTTGTGTAAATAAGCTGTGCAAACGAAATTGCCGCAACGATGATGAAAAATATAACCGCCTTAGCCTGACCGATGCCTTCCCGTCCGATTTTTCCGTAGAAGGTGTTGTAGATATCCAAGGCGAGCATCGCCGTTTGCTTTGAGGGCGCACCCGCCGTGAGTGCTAAATTCTGATCAAACAGCTTGAAGGAATTCGTAATCGTCAGAAAGAGGCAAATCGTAATTGACGGCATGACAAGCGGCAAGGTAACATGTCTGAGCGTCTGAATTCTGTTGGCGCCGTCAACCTTTGATGCGTCCTGCAAATCCGAGGGAATATTTTGAATTCCGGCGATATAAATTATCATCATGTATCCGATAAGCTGCCAGTTCATCATTAAAATGAGTCCCCAAAAGCCGTATTTTGCATCATAAGTTATTGTTACCCCGAAATTTTGAAGAACTCCGTTTATTATCATCTGCCATATATATCCGAGCACGATTCCGCCGATAAGATTCGGCATAAAAAAGACCGTTCTGAAAATGTTCGTACCCTTGAAGCCCTTTGTCAAAAGCGTCGCAAGCCCGAATGAAATTAGATTTATCGTGATGACCGACACGACCGTGAACTTGACGGTGAACCATAGAGCATTGAGAAAATCCCTATTTGAAAAAGCCTTGACGTAGTTCGCAAAAGCAACCCATTTTGCATCAAGTACGGTCGTGAATTCCGTAAACGAAAGGCCGAGACCGAGGATAAACGGCACGGCAAAAACAATTGTGAATGCCGCAAGAGTCGGTAAAACGAATACCGGGAACCACTTTTTCAGTGCCATATTATCCTCCCCTCATTTATGATTTTGCCGATTTCCAGCCGTCGACTGTGACTTTTTTAACATCATCGAAGCTTTTGGTGCCCTGCACATATTCAAGCAACGCATTTCCGAAATCGTCTTTAAACTCCTGGCTCGGGAAAGAGTTGAAAACCCATTCCACCGTTGTTTTGTCTTTTTCCATCCACTTGATAACCTCTCTTGCAAGCGGATCGTCCGGTCTTTCGTTTTCCTTAAAGGTGTTGAACGGAGAAATAAAATTAAGTTTGTTTACCGCATAATCCTTGCCGGTTTCACTTGAAAACAGCCACTCAAGAAATTCAACGGATGCCTTTTGCTTTTGTTCTGATACATTCTTGTTAATTGCAAGATAATTTTCCGTACCGATACAAAGCCCCTGTTTTTCTTCGCCGTCGATTCCGATATAAATCGGAAGATACTTAATATCGTCCGCCTTGACCGTATTTCCTTTGACCTTTGAAATCTGCTCCCACGCCCAGTTGCCGTTCTGAACCATTGCCGCCTTGCCGAGCGCAAATTCGGACATTGAATCTTCAACCGATTTGCCCGAAAGAAGTCCCTTCTCTGTTGTGGAATTGTTGATATAAAGGTCAAAAACATTCCTGAAATTATCCGCATATTTAAAATCAATCGTTTTTGCATTATAAGCTGTCGATATTGTCGATTCGTCACTTATGTCTTTCATTTCATAATAAATCGGCATATTCAAAAGATGAGTAGTCCAGCGCCATTGCTCTCCGCCCGACATCGAGGTTGAAGCAAAAACTCCGTCAATGCCAAGCTCCTGCTTATGCTTTGTCATGTCCTCAACAACCTCTTTGAGAAGCTTAAAGCTTGTGATTTCCTCCGCCTTTGAAATGCTCACGGCTTTATCTTTAAGAGCAAAGTATTTTTCCATGATAGCGTTGTTGTAGATGATTCCGTATCCCTCGACAACATAAGGAATTCCGAAAACTCCGCCGCTGTTTTTGATGGCAAGGTCTTTATCCGAGAGATAGTCATATAGCTTTGTGTCACTCAAATCCTTACAGTATTTTGCCCAGGACTGATATCCGACCGGGCCGTTTATCTGAAAAATCGTCGGAGCGTCCGACTTTGCGATCTCCGATTTAAGCGTTGTTTCATAGGTGTTGCTGGCGGCGGTGACGACCTTGACCTTGACGCCCTTTTCAGCCTCATATTTTTGAGCTATTTCCTTGTAGATATCCGCAATTTCCGGCTTGAAATTGAGAAAATAAACCGTGTTGTCCGCCTTTGCGCTGTTCATGTCCGTTTCATTCTTTTTGCCGCACGCCGAAACGGTAAACAGAAGCACGGCGGCAGTTAAACAGGCAATGATTTTCTTCATCGTATTTTCCTCCTTTTTCTTTGGTAATCATTGATTACTCTTTTATAATTTTTAACACAAAGACGCGCCTTTATTCAAAAATAACACGGTAGATTGTTGACTATTTTTAAATGTTTGATATAATTAAAATAAAATTAACGGGAGGTTTTACCTATGGTTAAGCACATTGTTTTTTGGAATGTCAGAAATGACGATCAGAAGAAGCACAACATGGAAGAGATGAAGAAACGTCTGACTGCGCTTGTGGGCAAGGTTGACGGGCTTATCAGTGCCGAAGTCGGTTTCAATTTCAACGAAAAGGGCTATGATCTTGCTCTTTATTCGATCTTCAAGGACAAAGCTGCTCTTGACGGCTATCAGGTACATCCCGACCATCTCAAGGTCAAGGAATTTGTTCATTCTGTAATCACCGACAGAGCGGTCGTTGATTTTGAATTTTAAGAGGCGACGGCTACAGATAGACATAGACCTATATGTGCGGAAACATTACCGCAAAGTCGGCAATTGCTGAAATGGACAAAAGGAAGTGGATAAAATGAAAACTTCAAAAAAGATTATTTCCGTAATTTTGTCGGTTATCGTTGCGATTTGCATTTTGGGCGGAATATTTTATTCCGTTGATAAGAAGCGGATCGGCAGCAACGAAGAACCGATTTTTGCCGTTAGGGTTTTCACCCTCAAGGACGGCGGAACCAAGGAATATTACGGCTTGGGCTACAAAATAATAATTTACAACAAAATGGGCGAAAACGGCGAGATTGAAAAGGATACCCGAGAAATCGGCTCGTTTATGCTCAAATATGAATAAAAAACGACCTGAACGAAAGCTTTATCTGACGCTAAGGTTTAAAAAATATTTTTAGCTGTCGCATAAGGCAAATAGCTTTTTATTGAGGTAAAGGAAAAAACCTCAATTGTAAATGTCATTTAACAGCCTTCCCCTTGAGGGGAAGGTGGGCGGCGGATTGCGCCGCTCGGATGAGGTGGCAAAGTTTTATCTATCTAAATTTAATAACATAAGACTTTATTTTTTTCACCTCATCAGTCGCTTGCGCGCCAGCTTCCCCTCAAGGGGAAGCCTTGGTTAGTTTCTTTAGAAACCTTAGTAAGCTAATAATGACCATGTAAAAAAGCAGAGACCATATGCGGCAGCTTTCTATGAGGTGATATATTATGGGACTTAATGACACTGTTTCGGCGGAGAGGGTGCACATCAGCTTCTTCGGCATGAGAAACGCAGGTAAATCAAGCCTTGTCAATGCGGTTACGGGGCAGGAGCTTGCCGTCGTTTCCGATGTAAAGGGCACAACGACCGACCCCGTTCGCAAGGCGATGGAAATTCTTCCGCTCGGACCCGTTGTGATAATCGACACACCGGGCATCGACGATGAGGGTGAGCTGGGCGAAAAGCGAGTTCAAAAGGCAAGGCAGGTGCTTACAAAGACAGATATTGCCGTTTTGGTTGTCGATTCAACTAAGGGTCTCGGCAAATTCGACAACATGATGATAGACTTCTTCAAGGACAAGAAAATTCCGTTTGTCATCGCTTACAATAAATCGGATTTACTTGAAAATGTGCCGAATGCGGCAAAAAATGAGATTTATGTCAGCGCAAAGGACGACAAAAACGTTTATGAATTAAAAGAGAAAATCGCTTCATTCTGCAAGATGAAGCAGGTCGGCAAGGACATTGTTGCCGATGTTCTCGAAAAGGGCGACACGGTCATTCTCGTTATCCCGATTGACGAGTCCGCGCCCAAGGGCAGAGTTATTCTTCCTCAGCAGCAGGTGCTCAGAGAGCTTCTTGACAACAATTGTACGGCAGTCTGCTGTCAGGTGACGGAGCTTGACGCTACGATTAAAAATCTCGTCAAAAGGCCGAAGCTCGTTATCACAGATTCGCAGGCTTTTGAACAGGTTTCCGCAATCGTTCCGGAGGATATCGGACTTACCTCATTCTCAATCCTTTTCGCACGCTATAAAGGCGATTTGAAGCAGCTTATTGACGGTGCAAGACAGCTTAAAAAGCTGGAGGACGGCGACACTGTTCTTATTTCCGAAGGATGTACGCACCACAGGCAGTGCAACGATATCGGCACGGTCAAGCTTCCAAACTGGATTCGGAAATACTCCGGCAAAGAGCTCAATTTTGAATTCACCTCCGGCACCGAATTTCCCGACGATCTGAGCAAATATGCCCTTGTCGTTCACTGCGGCGGCTGTATGCTCAACGAAACGGAGATGAAATACAGAATCGCTCATGCCGTTCAAGAGGGCGTCAAGATAGTCAATTACGGCGTCGCAATCGCCCAGATGAACGGAATCCTTGACAGAAGCATTGCTCCTCTGAATTTTTAATTATCTTCATACCATCAAAAAAATCCCGGCTCCTTAGAGTCGGGATTTTTGAGTTAAAGCTTAAATTCGATTAGAATTTTTCTTCTTTATTCTTTTTCTTCGGGGTCTTGCCCTTAGCTTCCATACGGGCTGCCTTTTCCTTCTCGGCTGCCTCCTTGGCTGCTGCACGCTCTGCCGCAAGCTTCTCGTTAGCCGTGTTGTTCTGGCTGATAGCCCAGCGTGTGATCTTCATACGGTTTCTGTCTGCGCCTGTCTCAATGATGAGAGAATCATCCTTAACCGTAACGATCTTGCCTACGATACCGCCGATCGTAGTAATCTCGTCGCCGATCTGAAGGTTGTCACGCATCGCCTGTTCTTCCTTCTGCTTTTTCTTCTGAGGTCTGATCATAAGAAAATACATAACGGCGAAAACGCCAACCATCATGAGAATCATCGTCCAGCTGCTGCCTTTTCCGGTTGCCTGAGCTGCTAATAAAGTTAAATAGTTCATTGGTTATCCTCCTAATCTATACATAACGCTTGTATTATACATTAGAATGTAAGTTTTTGCAAGCGTTATTTGTGTATATTCTGTTAATTTTAAAAATTAAATTCTCTTATCAAGCAAATCAACGTATTTTTCTTTAAATTCCTCAAAGGTTCCGTTCTCCAAAGCGTCACGGATTTTCTCCGTCAGCGTATTATAGAAATAAAGATTGTGAGTAACGCAAAGGCGCATCGCAAGCATTTCCTTAGCCTTGAAAAGATGTCTGATATAAGCCTTGGAATGTCTGCGGCAGGTCGGGCAGTCACACTCGGGGTCGATCGGTGTATCGTCCTTCATATACTTGGCATTGTTGATATTGATTATTCCGTTCATTGTGAAAAGATGTCCGTGGCGAGCGTTTCTCGACGGCATAACGCAGTCGAAAAGGTCAACTCCCCTGCTGACAGCCTCGATGATATTGCCCGGTGTGCCTACGCCCATAAGGTAGCGAATCTTATTCTTCGGCGCATACGGCTCAACGGCGGAAATGATCCTGTACATATCCTCCTTCGGCTCGCCGACGGCAAGTCCGCCGATCGCATAGCCGTCAAGATCAAGTTCGGCAATTCTCTGCATATGCTCGATTCTCAGCTCGTCGTAAACGCAGCCCTGGTTGATGCCGAAAAGAAGCTGATTTTTATTTATAGTGTCGTGCAGGGAATTGAGTCTTTCCATCTCCTCCTTGCATCTTACAAGCCATCTTGTAGTCCTTTCGCAGGACTTTTTGGCATATTCGTAGGTCGAGGGATTTTCAACACACTCGTCAAAAGCCATTGCAATTGTTGAAGCGAGATTCGACTGAATCCTCATGCTTTCTTCGGGTCCCATAAAAATACGTCTGCCGTCAATGTGGGAGGCAAAGGTAACGCCCTCCTCCTTGATCTGACGGAGCTTTGCAAGCGAGAAAACCTGAAATCCGCCGCTGTCGGTCAAAATCGGGCCGTCCCAGCCCGTGAACCTGTGAAGTCCGCCAAGCTCCTTTATAAGCTCGTCGCCCGGGCGGACGTGAAGATGATAGGTGTTGCAAAGCTGAACCTGAGCGTGGATATCCTTAAGGTCGTAAGCGTCAAGCGCACCCTTTATCGCTCCGCAGGTTGCAACATTCTGAAACGCAGGCGTTTTGACCGTTCCGTGAACCGTTGTGAATTCACCGAGACGCGCCGCTCCGCACTGCTTTATAATTTTGAATTCTGCCATTTTCCGTCTCCTTAAAGAATAGCCATTGCATCGCCGAACGAGAAAAATCTGTATTTTTCTTCAACGGCAATTTTATATGCGTTCATCGTGTGTTCATAGCCGCAAAATGCACTGACGAGCATGATTAGCGTGCTTTCGGGCAGGTGAAAGTTCGTGATAAGACCGTCAATGCACTTAAATTCATAGCCGGGGTAAATAAAAATGCTTGTCCAATCGTCATATTTGCAAACCTTGCCCTTCGCCTGACATACGGATTCAAGCGTGCGGCAGCAGGTCGTGCCGACTGCGATGACCCTGCCTCCGTTCTTCTTCGTTTCGTTTATAATATCCGCCGTTTCGGCAGGAATCATATAGTGCTCGGAGTGCATTTTGTGCTCCTCGATGTTCTCCGTCTTAACGGGACGGAAGGTGCCAATGCCGACATGGAGAGTTACAAAACCTATCTTTACGCCCTTGTCCTTGATTTTTTGCAGAAGCTCGGGAGTGAAATGCAAGCCCGCCGTCGGTGCGGCTGCCGAGCCAAGCTCCTTTGAATAGACCGTCTGATATCGTTCCTTGTTTTCAAGCTTTTCCTTTATATAATGGGGAAGCGGCATTTCGCCGATTTTGTCAAGCACATTATAGAAATTGCCTTCATAAGAGAATTCGGCAATACGGTTGCCGTTTTCAAGCACTTCCTTTATCTCGGCTTTGAGTATGCCCTCTCCGAAAGTGAATTTTGCTCCCTCTTTCGCCTTCTTGCCGGGTCCTGCCATGACCTCCCATGTGTGAGCGTCATGCTGATTGAGCAGGAGAAATTCAACAACGGCACCCGTCTCCTCCTTAACGCCGTAAAGACGTGCAGGGAGAACCCTCGTATCATTGAGTATAAGGCAGTCACCCTCATGAAGAAGATCGACTATATCGTAAAAATGAAGATGCTCGACCTCGCCCGTTTTTTTATTGAGATGCATAAGCCTTGAGCTGTCTCTCGGCTCAATCGGGTGCTGAGCTATCAGCTCCTCGGGAAGATCGTAATAAAAATCACTTTTTTTCATCGTAAAACCTCTGTTTCGGCCATTTGGCTCTTGACTTGAATAATAAAAAATGGTATCATCACTTCTAACGGTAACCGCAGATCAAACCGGCGGTTACAAAGTGTTGACAACTAATTATTATATTGCATAATCGGTCGAATGGCAACACATTTTTAAAAATTTATTTAAGAGGTGAATTTGTAATGAAAAAGTACAAGGTAGGTATTATCGGAGCTACCGGCATGGTTGGACAGAGATTTGCGACCCTGCTTGAAAATCACCCTTGGTTCGAGGTTGTTCTTGTTGCTGCAAGTCCCCGTTCGGCGGGCAAAACATACAAAGAGGCTCTCGGCAGCCGCTGGTGCATGGACACTCCGTTGCCTGAAAGCATGGCTGACCTTGTCGTTTACGACGCAACGGCTGATGTTGAGAAAATCGCTTCGCTCGTTGATTTCGTTTTCTGCGCAGTTGACATGAAAAAGGACGAGATCAAGGCTCTTGAGGAGAGATACGCAAAGGCCGAGTGCCCCGTTGTTTCAAACAACAGCGCTCACAGATTTACTCCCGATGTTCCGATGGTTGTTCCCGAGCTCAATGCCGATCACATAGAGGTTATTGCGGATCAGAGAAAGCGTCTCGGCACAAAGAGAGGCTTCATCGCCGTTAAGTCAAACTGCTCGCTTCAGAGCTATGTTCCGGCGATTTATCCGCTTGACAAGGCCGGCTACAAGGTTGAGGATGTTCTCGTTTGCACATATCAGGCAATTTCCGGCGCAGGCAAGACCTTTGAGAGATGGCCCGAGATGGTAGATAACGTTATCCCGTTCATCGGCGGCGAGGAAGAAAAGAGCGAGCAGGAGCCGCTTAAAATCTGGGGTAAGGTCGAGGACGGCAAAATCGTCAACGCAGCAGAGCCGCATTTCACTGCTCAGTGCATTCGTGTTCCCGTTTCAAACGGTCATATGGGTGCAGTATTCATGAGATTCGCAGACAAGGCTCCGTCAAAGGAAGAAATTCTCAAGGTGTGGGCAAACTTCTCGGGCGAGCCGCAGAAGCTTGCACTTCCCAGCGCACCGAAGCAGTTCCTCCACTATTTCACAGAGGACAATATGCCGCAGACAAAGTTTCAGCGTGACCTCGAGGGCGGCATGGCAGTCAGCATAGGCAGACTCCGTGAGGACACTCAGTACGACTATAAGTTCGTGTGCCTTTCACACAACACCCTCCGCGGTGCCGCCGGCGGCGCAGTTCTCCTTGCAGAGCTTCTCTGTGCAAAGGGATATATGGACTGATAAACACATCATATCGTTAAAAAGACAGGAATTCATTTTCCTGTCTTTATTTTTATATAAGGAGCGTTTTAATGAAACAAACAGTTTTTACGGGTGCGGCATGTGCCATAGTCACGCCGTTCGACGGAAACAGGAAGGTTGATTACAAGGCTCTAAAAAAACAAATTGATTTTCAAATTGAAAACGGTACGGATGCAATCGTCGTCTGCGGTACAACGGGTGAAAGCGCCACCCTTGACTCAAGGGAACGACGTCAGGTAATCAAAACAGCGGTCAAGCAGGTAAACGGCAAGGTTCCCGTTATCGCAGGCACGGGCGGCAACAACACACAGGACGTTATAAAGAAAAGTCAATCGGCGGAATCGCTCGGCGTTGATGCACTGCTGATAGTTACGCCTTACTATAACAAATGCTCACAGGAGGGATTGGTAGAGCACTATTCACGCATAAGCGACAGCGTAACAAAGCCGATAATCGTTTATAATGTGCCGTCACGAACGGGAGTGAACATAAAACCCGAAACCTACAAACGACTCAGCCAAATTGAAAATGTTGTGGCAACAAAAGAAGCTAACGGAGACCTTTCCGCACTGATGAAAACACTTATGCTTTGCGGTGACGAATTGGATATATACTGCGGCAACGACGACCAGAGCGCTGCCTTTACCCTGCTCGGAGGAAAAGGAACAATTTCCGTTCTCTCTAACATAATGCCGCAGGCATCCCATGATATAGTGTCGGCGGCACTCGACGGAGATGCAGATTATGCAACCGCTCTCCAGCTTCGGTATCTCGGCTTGTGTAACGTGCTTTTCTGCGACGTAAACCCGATGCCGGTCAAATATGCAATGGCACAAATGGGCACAGACAGCGGAGTTTGCCGCCTTCCTCTCACCCGTCCGAGCGACTCGGCAAAGGAAAGGATTGATTACACGCTGAGATATCACGGATTGATTGAGTAAAAATAACATCATTTAAAAATTATACAGGCTCCTCTTTATCCCTACCGAAGCTTTGAGCGCTTCCCTGCATTGGAGGCAAAATCCGCTCCTGCCGGTTTCCCTGCAAAAATCCCCTCTTGACATATCCCGAAAATGAGTTATAATATACATGAACATTTGTTCGGATAATAAATCGGGAGGTCAGATTATGTATGTCAAATACAACCGAGAATATGTGACAATGTATATAGAAGTGCTTCCCGAAGGGCAGGTCGTGCCGCTGAGCATACTCTGGAAGGACGGCAGAAAATTCACTGTTGAGCAGATTATAAACATCAAGAACAATTCCCCTGTCCGTTCGGGCGGCAGAGCTACAAAATATACCCTGATTATTCAGGGTCAGACCCGTGACTTTTTTGTTGATGACGGTAAATGGTTTGTTGAGACACGGGCATTTATATAATTGCAAACGGGCTGACAAAACATGTCAACCCGTTCGCATATAAACATTTTTATTTTATTGTAGCTTTTGTCCGCAGTTTGAGCAGAACATACTCCCTTGAACGACTTCGGCACCGCAGCTCGGACATACATTTCCGAGCTTCTCTCCGCATTGGTTGCAGAACTTTGAACCGACAGGCAGTTGTGCGCCGCATTTCGGGCACGCCATTGTTTCGGCTGCAGTGTGTGCCGAATGTTCCGCTCCGCCGTAAACGGCAGAACGTCCGCCTGAAATAATGCAGTTTTCAACCGTTCTGAAAATCTCATCGGGAAGTTTTTTCTGCTTAAATGCACCCATTCCGGCGGTAATTGCCAAGGGCCATGCGATGAACAAGCCCAAAGCACCCGCTCCGATCTTATCCGCCCACTGTCCTTCGCCGACGGTTACATTCAACTGACTGTCAAAAACCGTCAACTGGATTGTAACGGCGAGTCTCATTCCCGTCAGGGTTTTCCAGCCGTCCTTCGGTTGACTTGCCTGCATCACGTATCCGTCTGCCGTCTGTGAGCTTTGAACCTCCATTCCCTTTTCGGTATGCAAAAAGGTCTCAAGTCTGTCAACAACAGCCTGCACCTCCGTGCCGTTCAGCATAAATACTCTTGATTCCGACATTTACAAAACCTCCGTTTTTAAAATTATTTTAAAATCATAACTCTTCTGCTATACCCTTGCGATGATTATAGCATGTTCACGGGTTATAATTAAGCCGCATTTCCGAATAGTCAAATGCCAATTCTGAAATTATCCGGTTAACAAGGCTTTTAATTCCGAATAAAATGTTGTATAATGTCGATAAATCATCTTTTATGAGGTATTTCAAATGAAATTCTGTGAAAAACTAAACGAATATATTGCCTCGATATCCTGCACGGCTAAGGAGCTTTGTGCCCTTTCGGGAATTTCCGAAGCAACGCTCAGCCGTTACAGAAGCGGAGAGCGTGTTCCCGAGCTTGGAACCAAAGGCTTTAACGGACTTTGCACCGGAATAGCCCAAATCGCCGAAAGCAAAGCCCCTAATCTTACATATGAGAAAATCAAGGATGAATTCTGCTCATGCTCCGACTTTGATTCGACCGACAAAGAGCTTCTCCGCAAAAACTTCAATACTCTTATTTCTGCGCTTAGTATTAACATAAACCGTATGTGCAGATACATAAACTATGATGTTTCGACCGTTTTCCGCATCAGAAACGGAACAAGAAACCCGGCCGATTTTGAAGGCTTTTCATCTGCCGTGGCTTCCTTTATTGCCGAAGAAATGAAATCGCCTTCCGAGCTGACTGTCCTTGCAGAGCTGCTCGGCTGCAGTACAAATGAAATAACCGACCAGTCTGCGATATATACAACGGTAAAGAAATGGCTTGTCAAAGAAAAGCAGCAGAAACCCGACACCATCGGAGTCTTTTTGAACAGGCTCGATGAATTTAACCTTAACGAATACATCAAGGTCATCAAGTTTGACGAGCTGAAGGTGCCGACGGTTCCGTTTCAGCTCCCGTCATCAAGAACATACTTCGGCATAGAAGAAATGAAAGAAAGTGAGCTTGATTTTCTTAAAGCGACAGTTCTCTCAAAATCAATGTCGCCGGTAACAATGTACAGCGATATGCCCTTAAAAGAAATGGCAAAGGACGCGGATTTCTCTAAGAAATGGATGTTCGGCATGGCAATGATGCTGAAAAAGGGTCTTCACCTCAATCAAATTCACAACATAGACCGCTCTTTTGATGAGATGATGCTCGGCTTAGAAAGCTGGATTCCGATGTATATGACCGGTCAGATCTCACCCTATTATTTAAAGGGCATACAGAACGGTGTTTTCCACCATTTTCTTAAAGTATCAGGCTCTGCCGCACTCACGGGCGAAGCTATTGCAGGATACCACAGTGACGGAAAATATTATCTGACAAAATCAAGAAAAGAAATCGCATACTATGAAAAGCGTGCACAGGAGCTTGTCGCAAACGCTTATCCGCTCATGGAAATATACCGAAGCGATAAAGAAAATGAGCTTAACGCATTTCTGCTCTCCGACTCGGACAAACCCGGCAAGCGCAGAAGCATATTATCAACACTTCCGTTGTACACCGCCGACCGTGAGCTGCTGAAACAAATACTTAAACGAAATAAAATTTCCGAAGAGCGGCAAAAGGATATACTTGAATATGCCGAAGCACGGAAGCTGCGAGTGATCAAAATACTCGAAACAAAAATTCTTGAGGATGAAATTCCGATTGTCACAAAGGACGAGTTTGCCGCTCATCCGCAGGTTATGGAGCTCTCCGGTATATTCTGCGAAACGGACATCACCTATAACTATGAGGAATACATGTCTCACCTGAAAATGACCGAAGAATTTGCCGCAAGCCATTCAAACTATAAGCTGCTCAAAGCCTCTACCCCCGCTTTCAGAAATTTGCAGATTTTAATTCACGAGGATCAGTGGGTCATGGTTTCAAAAAGCAAGGCACCTGCCATTCATTTTGTAATTCGCCATCCGAAGCTAAGAAAGGCAATTGAGAATTTCATTCCGCCCGTGATAGATAAATAACGATCCGAATATAAATTACCCCTCACACGGTTTATCGCCGCAGAAGGGGTAATTATACTTTATTCTTATTATTAAAAGATTCCGCTTTTTTAATATTTCTATAAAGCTTCTTAATCTTTAATAAAGCTTATCAAGAATTTCAATTGCATGTGCGATACAGCCGTCGTTATTCGTTCTTGTTACATAATCGGCTACCGCCAATGCTTCCTGTGAACCGTTCTCCGGTACAAAGCCCTTTGCTGCAGCTCTAAGCATATCTACATCATTATAGCCGTCACCTGCGGCATAGATATCGCAAGGTTCGCAGCCAAGCATTTCTCCGAGCTTTAAAAGGCCTGTACCTTTGTCAACGCCCCTTTTGAGGATTTCTATGTATTCGCCCGTCGTTTTCAGATAGTTAACCTCTGCGTGTCTGTCAAGGAGCTTCTGCACCTCTAAGGAGCATCCGTGAGCGTAAATCATGACCTTGGTCCACGGAATTTGAGCCTTTTCGGGAGATTCAACCTCTGTGAAATCAATTCCCATGCTTGTGAAATGATGTATGCTGTTCTCGCCTGCATTTATGCTGCAAACCTTGTTGAAGCTATAAGTTTCGACCGCCACGGAAGGAAAATGAAAAATAATATCCTCTAACGAAGCTATTCCCTCGTCTCCTATAGCATCATTGAAAACAATCTCTTTATTTTTATAATCATATGCCATAGCTCCGTTGCCGAGAAGCACGGGAGCGTTGATATATTCCTCGCTGTAAAGATGGAAGCCTTGGAAAATCCTGCCCGTGCAAACGGTAAATCTGCCTCCCTCGGACATAAAATACTTTATCGCCGAAATCACACTTTCCGGAATTATGCCGTTGCAGTCGGCAAGTGTCCCGTCAAAGTCACTTGCAAGCAGAACATTTTTGAATTTCACAATACCACCTCTTTTATCATTTGGGCTATTATATCATTTATACGTTATTTTATCAATACTCGTTTCATAATGTCTCCGGTCTGACCGGACAATTCTGATAATAAAAAAGACTGCCGCAAAAGCGACAGTCCGATAACTGTTAAATCAGTCTGAAGTGTAGGGCATAAGAGCTACGTGACGTGCACGTTTAATAGCTGTTGTAAGCTCTCTCTGATGCTTTGCACAAGTACCTGTTACACGACGGGGAAGAATCTTCGCTCTGTCGGAAGTGTACTTATTGAGCTTGTTTACATCCTTGTAATCAATGCTCTCAACTTTATCAACACAGAAGGAACAAACCTTCTTGCGGCCTTTTCTGTTAGGACGGCCGTTGTTCTTATCATAAGCCATTACAAAATACCTCCTTATAAAATTCGGGTGACATCTGCTCAGAACGGCAGATCGTCATCTCCTGAAATCTCCTCAAAGTCACCGTCGGAACCGGTTGAGAATGAAGGAGCGGCAGGCTGCGCAGGAGCCGAATAGCTCTGGTTGTAATTGTTGTTGCCTGTGCCTGTTTCTGCCTTTGAGCCGCAGAAGCTTGCCTGGTCAACAAGAACCTCAACCGCTGTGCGCTTATTACCGTTTTTGTCCTCATAGTTACGGGTCTGAATCGAACCCGTTACAGCGATCATAGAGCCCTTCTGGAAATATCTTGAGATAAATTCAGCGGTATTTCTCCATGCGACACAATTGATGAAATCTGTCTGACGCTGTTCGCCCTGACGAGCATATGAACGCTCAACAGCAAGCGAAAAAGACGTTACGGCAAGACCTGTCTGGGTATTGCGCAACTCGGGAGTTGCAACAAGTCTACCCATCAATACTACATTGTTAATCATGTTGCGTCCCCCTTACTTCTTGATTATAAGTGAACGAAGCACGCCGTCCGTGATGTTAAGGACACGGTCAAGCTCTGCCGGGAATTCCGGCTCAGCCGAGAAATTGTAAAGAGCATAGTAGCCTTCTGTCTCGTAGTTGATAGCATAAGCAAGCTTGCGCTTACCCCACTCATCTACGCTTTCAACAGTACCATGCTTCTCCATAAGAGCCTTGAACTTTTCAACCAAAGCCTTAGCTGCATCCTCGCTCTCCTTAACGGAGTAAACGATCATTGCCTCATAGTTCTCTACTGCCATTTAAAAGCACCTCCTTTTGGTCATTCCGGCCGCCTATTCAGCGGCAAGGATAGCTGTAATCAATATTTTACAGCCTTAATATTTTATCAGCTAATGCCGATAATGTCAAGGGTTTTATTGAATTATTTTGTATAATTTTCGTTGTCGTATAGCCGAATAATGTTTCTGCTAATCTTGATACGATTCAGACTTTTCTTTCCCGACCATTTTTTGTATCTCTTTTACTGCTCTTGAACGATACTTGCCTATATAAAACAACGGCATAAAATATGTTAGCAGGAGCATTATCAACGGGATTGGGCGCATTATGGGTATAAATTCTTTTATAAAGCCTGTAGCAAATAAGAAAATCGAAAACGTCAAAACGATCGCAAACACAAGGGTAATGACCTCTTCGCACATTCTTTCAAGGCAAAAATGCAATGTGATTTTCGTTTCTGTGCCCTGCTCCGAAAGAGCAATATGTATTTCGGGAACAAACGATTGACGTACTCCCCAACCGTATGGATTTTTATACGGAATGTAATAGCTTTTCTCTTTATCAAACTTGAAATTATAAGCCATGGTGTCCGTTTTTATATCATTTTTTTCAAAGATACCGATAATCTCCTCTTTTGGCAGACCGACGGTAATACAATTCTTAAAGAAAGGATAGATGTTCATTTTTATTCCCCGTAGTTAAAATTCAAAATATTCCTTCACCTGTTCGTAATTTTCGGCATAGAAATCGACGATTTTCTTTATCTCGTCCCTGTCGTCCTCATTGGAATAATCCTCAATGCCGATCACCTTATAGCCTGCCGATTTGGCGGTTTCTATTGCGTAGAGAGCGTCCTCAAATACATAGCCGACACCCTCGGCATGAATGGCATTTTTGACATATTCAAATGCAGCAGGGTCATTCTTATGAATACCTATCTCATGCATTGAGATAACATCCTCAAAATAGCCGAGTATGCCGTTGCGCTCAAGCGCCTTTTTTGCCATTCTGCTCTCAGTCGCAGTTGCAACGACCATTTTGACGCCGTTATCCTTGAGTGCCTGCAAAAAATCCTTTACGCCTTTCTTGATCGGAGCAATGTTTGAATAGTAGAACCACAGAATCTCCTGCAAGCTTTCGAGCACTTCGTCAAAGCTCATATCGAGGTTGTACTCCTTAATCATATAGCTTATTCCCGTTTTATAGCCCTGCTTGCGGAAAAGATCAAATTCCCTCGGGATAATGCCCCTCATCATGAGGAAAGCGCCCGAGGCTGTGTCCCATATGTGCATGGAATCGAGCAGTGTGCCGTCCATGTCAAAAATCGCGTAATCAATGTTTTTCATATCTTTTATTTTTTGCATATAAATTATCCGATGTCTAAAATTAAATTTGCCTCCCCTTAAAAATCAAGGAGAGGCTTAAATCGTTGATATTAAAGTGAATCAAACCACTTGAGAAGATCAATTAACGGCTTTATGATATCTGCATACTTCCAGCCCGAAAGCCATCTGATAAACTTCTGCATCGTAGTTGTCGGACGGTCACCGTTCAGCTTTTCGAGAATGAGATTTCCCGTTGTCGTGAACGAATATTCCGAGCTTATCTTTCCGTCTGCCGTCTTAAATGAGCCCTTTGCAAAAGTGATCTTGTACTCCGCCTCATGAGTCATTCCCGACTCATATGAAACGGTAATAACCGCACTCTTGCCCTTCATTTCAATATTCTTTGCATTTGAAGCATTGTATGTTTTATTCTGTCCGTCTGTTCCGCTCACGTTTACCGAAAAGCCGTCCGCAAGCACAAACTCGCTGTTCGACTTAACTGTAATTTTGAGATCACTGACATATTTGTCTTTAAAGTTTCCCGATGCGGCAACTGCTTCTCCGGATTTCAGATTAAACTTTGCCTCCTCGGCAAAGCCGATAACGGAAAAGCTGAAAATCATTGCAATTGCAAGAAAAACGGCTAAAAATTTGTTTGCTGTTTTTGTCATGATAATCACCTCAAATTTATTTTCTTCATTGAGATTATATCATCAATCACGGAATAAATCAATACTTCAAATCTTAAGTTTTGATTAAATTTTATTATTTTGTAAGCTTAGCAAAATTTGCCATGAGCTTCTTTGTGCCCGATTTTTCAAAGGCAATTTCCAAAAGTGTATCATTGCCCATGCTCTTGGCCGAAAGTATAACACCCTGTCCAAACACCTTGTGTGTGACTGTATCGCCGATTTTGTAGGTTTCCCTGCTTGCGGCGGCAGGCTGTGGTTTTCTCGCCGTTGTCTGAGCCGTGAAGCCTCGTTTGATAGGTCTGCCGCTTGTGAAATCCTCGCCGAAATCTCTGTAAGGCTCGTCCTCCGCACTTCTTCTGTATGAAGAATACGAGGTTACACCCGTCTTTTCCGTCAAATCGTCCGGAATCTCACCGAGAAAGCGCGACGGTGCATTGTGGGTCGTTGAACCGAACATAAGGCGTGTTCTTGTGTTTGTCAGGTAGAGTTCCTGCTTTGCTCTTGTTATACCGACATATGCAAGGCGGCGTTCCTCCTCCATATCGTCGGGATTATAGATCGACTGATTTCCCGGGAAAACTCCGTCCTCCATGCCGATTATAAAAACAACGGGGAATTCAAGTCCCTTTGCCGAGTGAAGCGTCATCATAACTACCGTATCGGAATCCGCATTGTAGTTATCAATATCGGTCATGAGGGCAATTTCCTCAAGAAAGCCGTTGAGCGTAGGCTCGTCGCTCTCCTCCTCATAACGCATGAGGTTAGCTTTAAGCTCGTTGAGGTTCTCTTTTCTGTCCTGCGCCGTGTCCTTATCGAGGTCAAGGAACTGATAATAGCCCGTCATGCTTAATGTTTTTTCAAGCAGTTCGTGAGGCTTCAACTCCTGTGCCGCTTCTATAAGCTCCTTAATCATTGCACTGAACTGCAAAAGCTTCGAAGCTGCGCGGCTGAGAGACGGATAGGAGTCGGCATTTGAAATGACCTCAAACATACTGACGCCCAGTCCTGCGGCAATTTCCGACGCATTGTTGAGCGTTGTATCGCCTATTCCCCTCTTGGGTTCGTTGATGATACGGCGGAGTCGGACATTGTCCGCCGTGTTGTTGATAAGTGTAAGATATGCCAAAGCGTCTTTGATTTCCTTACGCTCATAGAAGCGCAGACCGCCGATAATCCTGTACGGAATACCTGCACGGACAAACGCATTTTCAATCGTGCTCGACTGTGCATTCATTCTGTAAAGTACGGCGTGGTCGGACATCTTCTTGCCTGCCGCAACGTCCTTCATTATTGTATCGGCAACAAAGCGTGCTTCCTCTCTCTCATCATATGAGGTGTTGACGGTAATCTTGTTGCCCTTGCCGTTAGCCGTCCAAAGGTTTTTGCCCTTGCGCTGACTGTTGTTGGCAATAACGGCGTTTGCCGCGTCAAGGATAGTCTGAGTCGAACGGTAGTTTTGTTCAAGTCTTATCGTCTTTGCGTCGGGATAGCGCTCCTCAAAGCTCAGAATGTTCTGAATCGTAGCTCCGCGGAATTTATATATACTCTGGTCATCATCGCCGACAACGCAAATATTTCTGTATTTTTCGGCAAGCAGGCTTGTCAGCACATACTGCGCATGGTTGGTATCCTGATACTCGTCAACCAGTATGTATTTGAATTTATTCTGATAATAATTTCTGACCTCTTCGTTCTTTTGCAAAAGCTCGACGGTTCTGAAAATCATATCGTCGAAATCCATTGCGTCGGCATTTTTAAGAAGCTTTTGATAGCACTTGTACGCCTCACCTATCGCCTTTAAGCGAACATCTCCGCCCGCCCGGGCAATGTACTCGTCCGGCGTTATGAGCTGATCCTTGGCACGGCTTATCTCTTTGAGAATAGTCTTGTGCGGAAGCATCTTGTCGTTGATATCAAGGAGTCTTTGTGCCTCCTTCATAACTCGCTTTGAATCGTCCGTGTCATAAATCGTGAAGCGATTCGTGTAGCCGATTAAATCACCGTAACGTCTGAGAATTCTTGCACAGCAGGAATGAAACGTACTCGCCCATATATCGTTTGCGGCGTCGCCGAGCTTTGCGGCAAGTCTGCCCTTGAGCTCCGAAGCCGCCTTATTTGTGAAAGTAATTGCAAGTATCTCCCACGGAGCAGGAGCATTAACCGTCAAAAGGTCATAGACCTCGAACAGATCCGTTGTCGGATCGTCAAGGTAATGCTTCATAACGGCAATATCGTTCTCGCTCGGTTCAAATTCGGAATAGTCCGAATTATAAGCGTTGCCGTACTTGATAAGGTTGGCAATCCTGTTAACAAGAACCGTCGTTTTTCCGCTGCCTGCACCTGCAAGAAGCAGCAAGGGGCCATTTACTGCATAGATAGCCTCTTGCTGCCTGTCATTCATTCTTTCAAAATCTTTTGCAATTATACGGCGGCGAAGTTCTAAAAATTCGTCTTTAAGCATAATTTGATTTCCTTTAGATTGAAATTATGTTTGCCATCTTGTAAAGATCCATGTCAATATGCTTCTTCATGTTGAGAGCCTCAAAGATATCATAATCAACGATCTGATCCTTCTGCATTGCAACAACACGGTTGCCGATGCCGTCCATGAGAAGCTCAACCGCTCTGTAGCCCATCTGGCTTGCAACAACGCGGTCTCTTACTGTCGGTGAGCCGCCTCGCTGAACATGAGCGAGAACCATTGCTCTTGACTCAACTCCTGTTTCCTCCTCAATTGCCTTTGCAAGCTCATCAACGGTGATGTTTCCGTCAGCCGTTACGCCCTCGGCAACAATAACAAGGAAATGCTTCTTACCTGTCTTCTGAGTACGGCGGATTCTGTCGAATACGTCCCTCTTGAGGTCAAACTCAATCTCGGGGATAAGGATAGCCGTTGCGCCGACTGCAATACCTGCATTAAGAGCAAGATATCCTGCACGTCTGCCCATAACCTCGATAACAGAACAGCGGTCATGAGAAGCCGATGTGTCACGGATTCTGTCAACCATCTCCATGATTGTATTAAGACATGTGTCATAGCCTATTGTATAGTCGCAGCAAGCGATATCATTGTCGATCGTGCCGGGAATACCTACGCAGGGAATTCCTCTCTCGGAAAGGTCTCTTGCACCTCTGAACGAACCGTCGCCGCCGATAACAACAATGCCTTCAATGCCGTATGCATGGCAGATTTCAATAGCCTTCTGCATACCTTCCTCGGTTGCAAACTCCTTGCTTCTTGCGGAATGAAGCATTGTGCCGCCTCTGTGGATAATATCGCAAACCGTGCGAATCTCCATCGGGATAAGTGAGCCCTCCATAAGGCCCTTATAGCCACGGTCGATGCCGTAAACCTTAATATGGTTCTCACACGCTGTACGAACAACTGCACGAACAGCAGCATTCATTCCCGGGGCATCTCCGCCGCTTGTCAAAACTCCGATTGTCTTCATTATAACTTCCTCCTAAGGATTCTCTAAAAATACTATTTGATGATACACCTAAATAAAAAAAATGTCAAATAAAACAGAAAAATATTTACCGAAAATTACTGAAAAACCACATTTTCTTCACCGAGAACACGTTTAAGCTCATTTAACAGCGGTTCATTTACATCAACACTGCGTTCATACGGCTGATGAACGTATTTTCCGGTATCGGCAAAATAATAATAAAGCGGAACTCTGCCGTCGAAAATAGCAAGGAGTTTTTCCGCCTGAACCTGTTCCGGAGTGCCCTCCGTCGGGAATTTCAGAAACAGTCCGCTGCGCCTTTTCCTGACAGGTCCGGCAATTGAATCCGAGCCCTGAACACTTTTTTGCGAAAAATAATCCTTTGCCGCTTCAAGCGTATAAATATGCTCACAAATAAGCTTTGACGGTTCTTCGTCCCTGACATCGAGCCGTCCGTAAAAGACAAGAACCCTGCCCGTCTCAAGCATCATTGCATTTTCTGTTAAAACTTTCGGGAATACAATAATCTCAATTGATCCCGAGGTATCCTCAACGTCGACAAATGCCATCGTTGTGTCGCTCTTTGTGATTTTTTTCTTCACCTCGGTTATTATACCCATTATCTTGGTTCTTTCTCCGTCCTTATGCGAAGAATGTATATTTTCGCCGCTGTTTGCAAGCTCGGCAATTCTCACACAACCCATTGAAGCCGCAAGCTCGGCATGAGATGCCATCGGATGACCCGATAGATATAAGCCGGTTGTCGATTTTTCCATTGCTAAAAGCTCACTCTGCGGAAATTCGTCAAAGAATTTCAATGCCGATTCCGAGTGAGATTCGCCGCCGACCGAATCGAACAGACCGATCTGACCCTCAACATTTCTGCGTTTCTTTGAGTCAAGCTCGTCGATTATCTCATTCATCGCCATGAGCATCTGACGGCGGTTTGCTCCCAAGCCGTCAAGTGCACCGCTTTTAATGAGACTTTCAACTGCTCTTTTATTAAAATCCGAGCCGTGCATTCTCGAGCAAAAATTATAAAAGGATGTAAATTTGCCTGCGTTTCTTTCAGAAATTATATTTCTGATAAAGCTCCTGCCGAGATTTTTAATTGCAAGCATACCGAAACGGATATTTCCGTTTGAAACGGTGAAATTGTCATTGCTCTCATTGACGTTCGGCGGCAGGATTTTAATGCCTATCCTGTTACATTCATCAGTATATTCCGTTACCTTGTCCGTATTGTCAAGAACGCTTGAAAGAAGCGCCGCCATAAATTCACAGGGATAATGGCATTTGAGATAGGCTGTCTGGTATGCAACATAGGCATATGCCGTTGCGTGTGATTTGTTGAATGCATATGAGGCAAACGATGACATATCGTCGAATATATCGTTGGCAACCTCGGCGGGAATTCCCCTTTTAACGCAGCCGTCACATTCAACCGTTCCGTCCTCACGCACAATACCGTAGATGAAGTTTTTACGCTCCTTTTCCATGACATCGTGTTTTTTCTTGGACATTGCACGGCGGACAATATCGGCTCTGCCGTAGGAATATCCGGCAAGAGAGCGGAATATCTGCATAACCTGCTCCTGATAGATCATACAGCCGTAGGTAACTTCAAGAATCTCACGGAGCTTTTCCGTCTTGTAAACCGTCTTTTCCGGATGATGCCTGTTTTCGATATAAGTATTTATCGAATCCATCGGACCCGGACGGTAGAGCGAGATAACAGCTATCAAATCCTCAATATCGACAGGTTTCAGCCCTATGAGCACGCTTTTCATGCCTGCCGATTCAAACTGGAACACGCCCTCGGTCTGACCCGAAGCCATCATCTCATAGGTCGCCTTGTCTGCTATGTCTATCCTGTTGATATCAAAGCTATTGTCTTTAAGTCTTATCATCTTGACCGCGTCGTTTATAACGGTCAGCGTCCTCAGCCCGAGGAAGTCCATCTTGAGCAGTCCCAACTCCTCAAGCGTCGTCATCGTATACTGAGTGACGGGCGAATTATCGTTGAGCGCAAGCGGCACATAGCTCGCCACGGGGTCTCTTGTTATAACAACACCCGCCGCATGGGTCGAGGTATGTCTCGGCATACCCTCAACCTTCATAGATGTATCAATCAGACTCTTTATCTCGTCGCTGCTTTCATACAGTGAACGGAATTCGGGCGACTTTTTAAGCGCCTTTTGAATTGTAATATTCAGCTCTCTGGGAACCTGCTTAGAAACGTTATCGACGATGTTATAAGGTATTCCCATAGCTCTGCCGACATCACGAATAGCCGCCCTCGCCGCAAGCGTTCCGAAGGTAACGATCTGTGCAACATGGTCTGCGCCGTACTTTTCGATAACGTAGTCTATTACCTCTCCCCTGCGCTCGTAGCAGAAGTCAACGTCAAAATCCGGCATACTTACACGCTCGGGATTGAGAAAACGTTCAAACAGAAGATTATATTTCATCGGGTCGATTCCCGTTATGCCGATGCAATATGCGGCAATGCTGCCTGCGCCCGAACCTCTGCCCGGACCGACGGGAATTCCCTTGGATTTTGCATATCTTATAAAATCATGGACTATCAGGAAATAATCAACATAGCCCATTTTGTTAATAACATCAAGCTCGTAATTCAGCCTGTCAAAATACTCTTTCGGAGGATTATCGCCGTAGTTCCTGTACATTCCGGCGTAGCACTGCTCCCTGAACCATTCAAAATGATCTCTGCCGTCGGGCACTTCAAAATGAGGAAGCTTGGTATTGCCGAATTCAAAGTCGTAATTGCACCGATCGGCGATAATCTGCGTATTTTCTATCGCCTCGGGAACGTGTGAGAAAAGCTCGTGCATTTCCTCCTCACTCTTTAAATAGAACTCGTCGCTGTCAAATTCAAGACCGTTGCCCTGACCCAGGGTCGTATTGGTTGCAATGCAGATGAGAACCTGCTGAATCTTGCTGTCCTCCTTGCGGACATAGTGCGTATCATTCGTCGCAACGAGCGGAATACCGGTCTCCTTTGAAAGTCTTATGAGCATCGGCTCAATCTGCTTCTGCTCGCGGATTCCGTGATTCTGAAGCTCAAGATAGAAATTACCCTGACCGAAAACTTTGTTGTACCAAAGAGCCTTTTCCTTCGCTCTCTCATAATCATCAGCTATCAGCGCTCTCGGAATTTCACCTGCAAGGCAAGCCGAAAGAGCAATTATACCCTCGTGATACTGCTCCAAAAGCTCACGGTCGATTCTCGGCTTTGTGTAAAAGCCCTCCGTCCACGCCTTTGAAACCATTGAAATAAGATTCTGATAACCCGTTGCATTCTCACAGAGAAGAACAAGATGGTATCTCTCATTGTCGAGAGCGTGAACCTTATCCTTGCGGCCTCTTGAGGCAAGGTAACACTCGCAGCCGATGATCGGCTTGATACCCCTCGCCTTCGCCTTTTTGTAAAAATCCACAGCGCCGTACATAACGCCGTGGTCGGTAATTGCAATGGAATCCATGCCCAGCTCAACCGCACGGTCAAGCAGGTCATCAAGACGGCATGCTCCGTCAAGCAAGCTGTATTCCGTATGTAAATGAAGATGAGTGAAGCTCAACGCGCCGCCTCCTTTATTACAAATGTTATATTTGCTTCTTACCTGTATTTATCCGCAATCTCCATGATTTTCATAAGCCTGTGATTAACGCCCGAACGCGAAATCGGCACCGTAAGGTTCTCTCCGAGCTGTTTGAGCGACATATCGGGGTTTTCTCTGCGTAAAATCGCAACCTCCTTCAGTTCGTCCGACAGCGAATCAAGCCCCTGCTTTTTCTCAATAATCTCTATCGCTTTAACCTGTGCCAATCCGGCTTCGATTGAGCGGCTCATGTTGGCAGACTCAAAGTTCATCTGTCTGTTTATCTTGTTTCTTACGTCCTTTTGAATTTTAATTCCCATAAGCTCAAGGCTTGAATTGACCGCACCCATAAGGGTCAGCAGATCCTCAATGCTCTCGCTGTCCTTTAGGTAAACAACATATGAATACTTTCTGAGTATAAGCTTCGCTTTAAGCCCGAAATCGGTAAGTATTTTAAAAAGGTCAAGGCTGAGATTATGGAAAGGGATAACAAATTCAAGGTGATAATTCTTATCGGGATTGGCAATTGAACCGCACGAGAGAAAAACCCCGCGTAGGAATGCCCCGTAGCACTCGTCATCCTCAAAAACTCCTCTGTTGATCCTGAGTGAGATTGAATTGACGGCATGGTCGAAATACTCGATAATGCGTTTTCTGTCCTCAGCTGCCGGAATTTTCAGAACATATTTTCCGCTTCTAAGCCGAGTAACCGTCGTTTTGACTCCGGAAGTTTCTGCAATTGTTCTTTCAAAAGCCTGCATAACCTCGGCGTAATCCGTCGCACAGCTTACCGAACGTGCCGTAAAGCTCTTTCCGTACAGTAAAAAACCGTACACAAAGGAACGCTTGCAGCATTCGGACTCGAACGCAAGCGATGCTAATTCATTTTTCACTCCTGCGGTGAATGACATCTGCTTATACCCCTGTTATTTTTCTATATCTCTGTGTTTAACGCTGACGCTGTAGCCGAGCTTCAGCAGATTTTCTCTTATTTTCTCGGCGAAGCAGACAGAACGGTGCCGTCCGCCCGTGCAGCCGATTGCGATAACAAGCTGACTCTTGCCCTCCTCGATATAAAGAGGAACAGTGTAATCAATAAGATCGTTGAGCTTGTTAAGCACGTTAACCGAATGATCGGAATTCATGACATACTCACTGACGTCTGGTTCAAGACCTGTCCTGTATTTCATCGACGGCACATAGAACGGATTAGGCAGACAGCGAACGTCAAAAACCAAGTCGGCGTCGTTCGGAATTCCGTATTTGAAGCCAAAGGACATACAGCGAATTTTCAATGCACTGTCCGGATCGTCAAGGAAAAGCTCGTTTACCCTCTGCTTGCACTCGGCAACGCTCGACTTTGATGTATCAATAATATAATCGGCTTTCATTCTGATATTGAGAAGCTTTTCATGCTCCATTGCTATAGCAGCATGAAGCGAGCCGTCACATTTGTCAAGCAAGGGATGCTTTCTTCTTGTTTCCTTATATCTTCTGACAAGAACCTCCTCGGAAGCATCAACAAAAAGCACCTTGTACTTATAGCCCTGTTCCTCAAGATTTTTAAGAACACTCGGGAACTCGTTAAACATTTTTTCGCCGACACGGATATCCGTAACCGTTGCGATCTTCTGCGCGTTATCCGTCTTGCTTACAAACTGAGCAATGGTCGGAATAATTGCAGGCGGAAGATTATCGGCGCAGAAATAGCCGAGATCCTCCAAAGCGTCAACAACGGCAGATTTACCTGCGCCTGACATTCCCGTAACAATCAATAATTCCATAAAACCATTCCTTTCAAGGTGTAAACAGTGGTGGTTGTGCTTTTGCTTAAAGCAATTTCTACAAAACAAAAAGCAAATTTTGCAGTCATTCATCAGCCTTCCCCTTGAGGGGAAGGTGGGCGGCGGATTGCGCCACTCGGATGAGGTGGCAAATTTTCATCTCATTATATAATAACATAAAGCCAGAACTTTTCCACCTCATCACCGTCTTACGACGGAGCTTCTCGCTGCGGCTCGGTCACGCTCCGGCTCTGAACGTCCACCGGACGTTCATTCA
>OLSQ01000036.1_pt1 | contig 131028 bp, 106 predicted proteins | sample 1672561 | NCBI WGS metagenome assembly OLSQ01 (sample SAMEA3136699, study PRJEB25190) | human gut metagenome | biome: human gut; feature: human-associated habitat; material: faeces | place: Austria | collected 2013
GGACGGCACTTCAGAAGAAGCTTCGAAGATGGAATTCTCCTACGGCGTGGACAGATCTGAGGATGTAGCAGATCTCTGCGAAAAGTACGAGGAAGCAGAAAAAGCAGAAGGTGATGTACGTAATGTAACAGTTACTGCAGCTCCTGGCACAGAGCTGGAAAAGGATTATGCAATCACTGTTCCTGCAGATAATCACGTATGGATCATGCTTCATGATGATAGTTCGTATTACGTTTTGTATACAGATAAGGAATGTAAAGAATTGCATGAGCCAGAGGAAAATGTGAAAGGAGACACACATCTTTATGCAGAGATTAAGTCTTATGAGGATTATGAAGAGACAGAGGATGAAGTATGAGGAGTTTGAGAGTATTTATCCGGTAACAATATATCACAAAACAATACCATGGATTTACAATTCGTGTCATTTTCTGTCGTTTCGTGACAGAATTATTGAAAAAATTTATGACTTTTTTATAATGAGGATAACAAATGGGAGTACAGCAAATGGAAGAGCAGAAAATAAAAGAAGGTCTTTCCATCTGGCTTGAATGTAAAAAAATAAGATGAGAACGACATTCAGGAGGAAAGCAACATGAAGACAATCATAAAGTATGAACTGGTCATAAATGAAGCACTTAGATCCGCACTCAATTACCATACACCTGACGAGCAGATTAATGAATTTATCCGCTTTTTCGGCAGACATATCGGTTCTGACAGAATATATATTTTCGAAGATTGTAAAGAAAGACATGGCACAGACAATACGTATGAATGGTGTGCACAGGGAGTAACTCCTGAGATAGACAGATTGCAGAATGTCGATATGGACGTAATAAAGTGGTGGTATGATACGTTTTCCAGGGGCGAAAGTATCATTATCACTGATATAGAAGATATCAAAGAAGAACATCGCGTATCATATGATATGTTAAAAGCGCAGAATGTGAGAAATGTGGTGGTATGTCCTTTGCGTTATAAAGATGAGATAAGTGGTTTTTTCGGTGTGGATAATCCTCCAAAGAGTGATTACAGGGGACTTACTACTTTTCTGGATATGATAGGAACGCTTCTTATCTCATTTCTGAAATTGCGTAATTCGTTTATAAAGTCAAATAAAGAGGCAAAGCTCAGCAGTTATTCGTCGCTTTCCAAAATCTATGCATCTATGTATTTGGTTGATGTGCAGACAAAAAGATATCATATTATAAAAATGACAGATCAGATTGCGGAATATTTGGGAAAAGATTTTAAAATGGGAGAATATGAAATCAGAGATGGTTTTTGCGGACATATCAAGAATATCGCTGAGAAAATGTGTACGGAATCACAACTTCAGGAATCACTGGAGTTTGTAGATATCAGTACGCTGGAAGAACGGCTTCTTGGAGAAAACAGCATAACACATGAATTTACAGATAAAATATCAGGCTGGAACCGAAGCAGATTTATTCCTGTAGACTACGATGAAGATGGAAAACTTCTGCATGTACTTTTCTGTATTGAGTGTATAGAAGAAGAAAAAAAGCGTGAGAACAGGCTGATTTATCTGGCGCAGACAGATCTTATGACAGGATTATGTAATCGTGGAAGCGGAGAAAAAAAGATTACTGAATTTTTAAAGGAAAAAACAGGAGGATTGCTTTGCCTGGTCGACTGTGACAAATTTAAATCCATCAATGACAATTACGGACACTCTGTAGGAGATAAGGTGATCATAGCCATTGCGGAGAAACTACAGAAAACATGTCGTGACAGCGATGTGGTTTTGCGGCTCGGAGGTGATGAGTTCGCCATGTTTATACCGGGAATGCTGGAACAAAGGGTAGCAGAGAAATTTTTTGAGAGATTTTTTGAAAATATCCGACAGATTGATATCATAGAGATGCAGGGAAAGAGCATAGAAATAAGTCTAGGTGCGTGTTTTTATAATGGATATGAAGAGGTTTCTTTTGATCAGCTGTACAGAAAGGCTGACAGGGCAATGTATCAGAGTAAAAAGCAGAAGGGCTGCAGTGCTGTAATTTATGGGGAGGAGATGTAAAAAATTCCGGAAGATTCCGGTTATGAGCTGCGTAGCGAAACGGAACAAAAGGAGGAGTCTATGAAAGAAAAGAAAGTAATTGATTACACCAGAACCTATCGAAGAATTGAGGCAGATAAAAAGAAATGTATTCTGTATATTGTCATACTTATCCTGCTTGGTTTTCTGCTTATGTGGACTCAGATTGATGATCTGACCAGGGTGATCTGTAAGATATGTGCCGGTGTTTTAAAGAAATATGAACCACATATGTATGTTGGAATCCGTTCAGAAACTTATCCTCTGTTTGGAAAAATCAGCTATCTCAGTGCAGGAACCGTATATCCGGGAATACAGTTAAGCCTTATAAATACAGGAATTTCTCTTGGAGTAATCCTTCTGCTGGCGGGACTTCCATGGAAGGGTCGTCCTCTTGCCATTTATCTGATCCTGTGCAGTGCGATTCATCTGATAAACAGTCTGTGGTTTGTGTTTGGGGAAAAATATTTTCCGTATACTTTAACTGTTTATTCAAACCTATATATGCTTCAGGAAATTGGCATATGGGTGATGTTTTTTGTTATGACAGTTATGGTCACTGGAATTATAGGAGACAGGGGAGTGATCTATAAGCTTTTGACCCTTCTTGCGGTAATGTTGTATTCCATTGTATTTGGAACTGTTCGCTATGTGATTTTTATCTGGCTGCTGTACAGATTCTCTGTGATCTATATGGCGTTCTTCTACTTTATGATAGGTCCTATGTTTGACTTTTTGTATCTGGTTATGATTTATGCAGTGTTTGTCAACCGCATGATCGGTGTTTACGATTCAAGGAAGGGAAGGGAGGTATGGAAATGGTCGTAGCTATTATGAAAGGTTATACGATTTTTGTTATTATCCTGATGCTTCTGTACACAGCCAGACATTTTTATTTTACAATTGTAAGACTTCTGGGCAGGCAGCGTCTTTATTACAATGATATTCTTACAGACAGGATGAAAAGTATTTCCGTACTGATCCCCATGCATAATGAGGAACAGGTGCTTTCCAATGTTTTGGATTCTCTGCTGAAATGTGAGTATGACAGGGACAGACTTGAAATTATTCCGATCAATGATAATTCTACAGACCGTACAAGGGAAATGTTGGATGAGTATCACAGAAAGTATGAGTTTATACGTCCCCTTCACAGAGACTGTCCGGACAGAGGAAAACCGGTAGGTCTGAATGATGCAATGAAGCTGGCAAAAGGGGAGATCATCATTGTATTTGATGCGGATTACAGACCTGCCAGAAACATGCTGAAACAGATTGCGCTGGGATTTGAGGATCCGCAGGTAGGTGCAGTTATGGGGCGGGTGATACCGTACAATACCAACACAAATATGCTGACCAGACTTATTAATCTGGAACGGTCCGGAGGATATCAGGTAGATCAGCAGGCACGATATAACCTGAAAACAATTCCGCAGTATGGTGGGACAGTAGGGGGATTTCGCAAAGATTTTCTATTAGAAACAGGTGGCTTTAATCCAAAGGTTCTGGCAGAAGATACAGAACTTACATATCGACTTTTTACCAATGGCTGGAAGGTTGTATACGCTAATTCAGCGGAATGTTATGAAGAGTCCCCGGAAAGCTGGAATGTGAGAGGCAGACAGATCAGACGCTGGTCAAGAGGGCATAATGAAGTATTGTTCCGCTATCTGATTCCTACGATCACAACTCCTTATATGGGGCTGTTTCAGAAGATAGATGGCTTGTTTCTGCTTTTTATCTATTCAGTACCGGTATTTCTGCTAGTGGGCTGGGTAGTTTCCCTTGGATTATTTTTCCTGGGTGAAATGCAGATATTCAGTGGCTGGTGGGTTATATTATTTTTGGGAATTTATAATTCCCTTGGAAATTTTGCACCATTTTTTGAAATAGGTACCTCGCTGATCATTGACGGACTTCCCGGAGAGGCATTGCTTCTGCCCCTTATGATGTTTAACTTTTTCTTCTATATGTGGAATATCTCTCTGGGATTCTGGGATGCAGTGGTAGATACTGTTACCGGAAGAGGTGTGAAATGGGATAAGACAGTGCGGTTTGCTGTGCAGAAAACGGAAAAGGAGGCTGAAAAATGAAAGTATGGATTTTGATTTTTGTCTGTATGTTCTCTATGCCTCTGTTGGTCGCAATATTGCATTTCAGGATGAGAAAAGGGCAGATCCTGAAAATAAGGCAGGATTATGTGAAAAATGCCAGATATTTTGGCCAAAGCTTTTCTTCTCTGGTGGAAAAAGCCCTTCCGGAAATGAAGAATGGTATGATCATGCTTTCAAGACAGGAAAAGGTGTTGGAAACAGATGGAAACCAGGAGTTTGTGCAGCCTGACATTGAAGATCTGGTCATTGCCAGAAATACCATCTTTTGTCCGCAGCAAGAGGATTTACATTTCCAAAAAGAAATCTACAGTGAAAAAGATGCGTTGTTTGTAAAAGAAAATATACGACTCCGGGCTGTATACAGCAAAAAAAGACTGCTTTTCGGAAATAAGATCCGGCTGCTCAGATGGGCAGATGCGGAATGTGCGGTTGCAGTTTATGATGAATGTAATCTGGGTGAAAGGGTATCAAGTGGGGAACAGCTTGTGATAGGCTTTGATAATATTTTTCGTAGTCTGTATGCACCTGTGATCCGTCTGGGACAGCGTCCGGAGGAACCTGATCGGTTTATGGAGGAACGTGATCCCAGGATATTTCGTATGCCGGTAATGAACAGTCATGAATATAACAGGCATTACATAGATGATGATATGGTTACGGAAAGTGGGACAGTTCCTTATACGATTATTTCCCGTGGTGATATAAAGGTGATAGAGGACATTATCCTGCAGGGAGATATCCACAGTGATGAGTCTGTAAGAATCATGGAAAATGCATCGGTGCTTGGAAATATTTTCGCAGAGAAGGATATACTTCTGGAAAAAAATGCAACAGTGCTTGGAAACATTTTTACACAGGGCAACATTATATTTGAAGAAGGCGCCAGTGCAGGCCAGCCGAATAAGATTACTTCAGTTATCGCCCGTGGAAAAATAACATTTTATGGCAGTAATTATGTTTATGGATATGTGGTTTCAGAGGGCGGTGGAAAAATCCTGAAATCGGACAGAGAGGTATTGGGAGAGTATTGTTTTCCAGGAGAACCTGTTCATGAAGAAAGAATTACTTTCCAGAATCTGTCGGAATATGAAAATGTTGATTTTCAGGGATTTCGAGGAGATATATACGTAAAAGAAGCGGTTATTCCTGAAGGTGCATCAATTATTCCGAAGAGTCAGTTTTTTGGATGCAGAAGTCTTGAGAAGGTGTATCTGCCGGAGAGTGTTTCTGTTATTGAGGACTATGCATTTGCTGACTGTCATGTATTGAAAGTATGGGAGAGTATAGAAAAGCTTTCACTGAAATCAGTAGGGATATCAGCTTTTGAAAACTGTTATGCACTGGAATTTATAAGTCTTCCGGATTCCCTGACTGTGATTGAAGGAGCTGCATTTGCGGAATGTGTGTCTGTTAATAAACTGATATTTTCAGATACCTCTCTGTTAAAGAAAATAGGTGCTCATGCTTTTCGGGGATGTAAAAATCTGAAAGAGGTATACCTGCCGGACAGTGTGGAATATGTAGGAGTCAGTGCATTCAGAGATTGTGTTTCTCTTGAACAGATTTCCGTATCAGAGAAAATAAAAAATCAGCCGGGTATTGCAGAATTGGAGAAAAACTGTCCAAATGCCAGAATCAGGTTCAGGGAGGTGAATTCAGTTGAAAAAGAATAAAACCGCAGAACTGTTTCTTGTTTTGCTTGTTTTGATCGTAATGTCTGCAGGAATTCTGATCCTCCAGAATGGAATGGAAAAATTGCAGAATGTTGAGCAGCAAAGCGTATATGTTCCGGAAACAAGAGATTTGTATAATAATTATGGGTTAAAAAATGATCAGTCGCTTTCAAATACCAAAATCCTGGAAACTCAGGATCAGGTGATTTATACAGACCGTATCTTTAATATAAATCAGATTTCTGAAGATCATATCTCATATGCAGCAGATATTATGAAAGCATTACAGAAAAAGAGTGGAAAAGATACTTATATTATGCCGATACCGGAAAGAGCGGTATTTGAAAGTGGATATGAAAATGAAAAGGAAAAATACAGTGATTTTATAGAAAAACTGGAATCCTTTTTTTTAGATCCTTCAGTGGTTTTAAATCCGCTGTCTGAACTGGAGAAACATCAGTATGAATATATTTATTTCAGAACTGAAAATAACTGGACGATGCGTGGGGCATTTTACGGGGCGCAGGTGATTTTTGAAGAACTTGGCTATGAAGAAGAAAATCTGGACGCCTACCGAAAATATGTTTTTGGAAATGCTAATGGGAAGTTGATTTCATTAGCGGCATCAAAATATACAACAGATGGGTTATATGAAAAGATAAAAAATATAGCAAAAGATCCATTCTATATTTATATTAATGGATCTAATCCAAATCGTGAAGAATTAACCTTTGAAAACAAACAAGGACAGCTGCAGACACTAAAAAGACAAATGATACAGTTTAATAGCAGCGGAAGCCATGCAGTCATTGGTACAGATTATGAACATAGTGTAGTGGAAGGAAGAGGAAAAGGACAGAGAAAAGGAAATCTTCTTCTTATTGCAGATACAAGAGGGAAGATGATGATCTCTTATCTTTCAGAAATCTTTCAAAAGGTTTATGTATCTAATGTATATGAGGATGCAGATCTTATACAGAATCTGGATAAAGTACTGGAAAAATATAATATAGAATATGTTATATGGGCACAGGATGTTGCTGAAATAGGAAACAGATCCTATATGAGAGCATTGAATCCACTTTTAAAGGAAGGAGGAGTGTCTGATGTCGGAACTGATTCTTAAGGGAACTGACCTGTTTATGAAAAAAACGGGAAGTGCAGACAATCTTCATATAAGCGGAAATACAGAAAGAATGCTGTTTCTGATTCTGGGGATTCTGCTTGTTTTTGCAGGAGCTAAGGTGTACCGTCTGATCGTTTCCTTCGTAATGTTCTGGGGAGTGACGATTGTATTATGTACTGTTATGAATGGAAAAACCGGATGGGGAACGATCGTAACTGCATTTACGCTACTTGGATGTCTGATGGGATATATGGCATTTAAGTGGAAAACAGCAGATTCCATGATCCTGTCTGCCATGACTGCTGCGGCAGTTGTATGGATGTGTTATCCGTTCTGGTGGGCTGCCGTTATTTTCGCTGCAGGAGCTGCAGCAGTAGCGGCCTTTTTTCCTCTGGAAGGAGCAATCCTTTCTTCTGTTACAGCAGGAATGTTTCTTCTTCATGAGACGGGAGTCAGATATGTGGTTTTGCTGACAGTATGCGGACTCCTGTTCCAGATAGTTCTGTTTGAACGAAAATCAGAGAGGGGGCGTAAGATTTGGAAACGGTTTTTCGTAAAGAAATCAAATATCTGATCAGCCGCAGAGAGGCCATGATTCTTCAACAGAAGCTGGATGGAATTATGGAAAGAGATATCCATGGAGAAAATGGCAGATATTTTATCAGATCTCAGTATTATGATTCCATAGACGATCAGGATTTATGGGATAATCTGGATGGAATGTATGAAAAAAGGAAGATCCGTTTAAGAATTTATTCACTGGGTGATTTATCTGCAAAGCTGGAGTTTAAATGCAAAAACGGATTTGACGGAGTGAAATATTCCTTACCTGTCAGCCGCGAACAGGCACTTCGGATGGAACAGGGAGATGCGTCATTTCTTCTGGAATATGAAACAGAGCTGGCTATGAGATTATATTTGCGGATTACACAGGGCTGTTACCGTCCAAAGACGATTATAGATTATCAGAGGCTGGCATTTGCTTATCCTGCTGGTGATGTAAGGATCACTTTTGATACGGACATCAGAGGGGCTTTATATCCATATGGTCTGTTCGAGGAGGTTGGAACAGATGCGCTGGGCAGTACAGAGCAGGTACTGATGGAAGTAAAATATACAGGATTCCTGCCGGATATGATTGCTGAGACATTGAAAGAAGCGGATGAACTGTCCACCAGCCACAGCAAATATTCCAGAGCCAGAATGATGTGACTGTAAGTTTTACATACGGCAGACCGGAGACCGTTAGTAAACCGGATGCCGGGATTGGAGAGAGATATGAGAGAATTTATCGTAGAAAATCTGACAAATACAGAAGCACTGAGTGTGACTGTAATTTTAATGAATAATGTGATCGCACTGATCGTTGCTTTTTTTATCATGTTTACTTATAAAATTTCTTATGCAGGGCCTGCATACAGCAGAAAATTTAATATTTCAATCGGATCAATCACGATCATTACAGCTATGATCATGAGTATTATCAGTAATAATATTGCATTGTCCCTTGGTATGGTCGGTGCTCTTTCTATCATAAGATTTCGTACTGCTGTAAAGGATGTAAGAGATGCTACTTATATTTTCTGGGCAATCGCGGCAGGCATTGGCTGCGGGGTGTCTCAGTATGCGCTTATTGTTATTGGTTCTGCGTTTTTACTTCTTTTTCTTATTATTACAAGGAAGGGATTCACATCCTGTAATAAGCTGCTGGTTGTCCAAGGAAAACCTGAATGCTTACATAAAACAGAGGCAGCAGTAGATACCTTTTTTGCCGGAAAGGTACATGTTTCCATGAGAAATGTTACAGAAAATAGCTTTGAGCTGGTTTATTCTATCGGAGAGGGAATTCTGTATAAAGCTGCAAAAGAAAATCAGATGGATATTTCAGAGAAACTGATCAAAATCGATGGCGTAAAAAGGGTAAATATAGTTGACCAGAAGGATGAACTTTCGCAGTAAAAAGGCTGCCTGACTGAGAGGTGTTGCTATGAAAAGGATAAGACGTATCCTTTTATGTATTCTGATGATAACAGTTCTCTGTGGAATATCCATTGTGGGAAATTCTGTTGTAAAGTCAGAAAATAAGTCAAAGGAAAAAAAGAGAACCGCTATCACGAAAGAAGAAATGAAGGAGTGGGATGCACCTGACGAGGAGATACTGGAATACTATGATCTGGGAAAGTTCTCTACTACACTTCCGGTAATCTATATGAATACAATGGGACAGCAGATTCTGAAGGAGAATGCGATCTGGGGAAACATTGCTCTGTTGGATGGAAATGGAGAGGAGCAATCTGTTTTCTCTGTCCCTAATTCTATATACCGCGCTACAATCAAATACAGAGGTGCTTCTTCTTATAAGCGATTTGATAAAAAACAGTATCGTATTAAATTTTATAAGAATAAAAAGGACAGTGCAAAAAAAGTGTCTCTTGCAGGAATGGGAGCAAACAGTGAATGGGTGTTAAATGGTCCTTATCTTGATAAGACACTGATCAGGAATAAACTGGTATATGGCCTGGCAAGGGAGTTAAATGGATGGGCTCCGGATACCCGGTTTGTGGAATTATTTGTTGATGGAGAGTATCAGGGAGTTTATCTGGCAGTGGAACCGGTAACAAACGGAGAAAGCAGACTGCGGCTTTCAGAGTTTAGCCTACTGTCAGGGGAAACCGCATATATTGTAAGCAGAGACAGAAGTGATACAGAATCAGAAGAACTGGAAACCTGGGGAAAGACGGCAGGATATACAAACAATTCTTTGTATATAGGGTATCCGTCAAAAAATAAAGTGACAGAAAAACAAAAAGAATATATCCAGAAAGATATTTCTGAATTTGAACAGGTTCTGTATGGGAAGAATTTCAGTGACAAAAGGCTGGGTTATCAGGCATATATAGATATGGATAACTGGGTGGATTACTTTATTATCAATGAATTTGCCATGAATTATGATGCAGGTAATCTTTCCACATATGTATACAAAGAACTTGGAGGAAAACTGCAGCTTGCTGTATGGGATTTTAATAATGGATTTGATAATTTTCAGGATTCCGTGAAATCGACAGATATTTTGCATACAGTGAAGAACTCATGGATTGAAAAGCTGTGGCAGGATAAAAATTTCAGGGATCGTGTCTGTGAAAGATATGTGCAGCTACGTAAAACCACACTATCAGATGAACATATCGCTGACAAAATAGCATCTTATCAGGAGGAACTGGGAGAGGCTGTGGATAGAAACTTTAAAGTGTGGGGATATTCTTTTAATGAGGCTCTGTTAGCCGGAACCACTAAGGAGGGCGCGTCCAGGGATATCGGAAGTTATGAGGATGCTATGAAACAATTGACAGATACTATCCGCGAAAGACTGGCTTATCTGGATAAAGAACTGGGAGGAAATTGAGAATGAAAAAAGTACTGGTGATTTTTGGAACAAGACCGGAAGCAATTAAAATGTGCCCTCTTGTTCTTGAACTGAAAAAAAGTGAAAAACTGGAAACTCTGGTGTGTGTAACAGGACAGCACAGGGAAATGTTAAAGCAGGTTCTGGATATTTTTAAAGTGGCTCCGGATTATGATATGGCGATCATGAAAAAAGGGCAGGATCTTACGGATGTGACAACGGCTATCCTTACAGGAATGAGGGAAATCCTGAGAAAGGAAAAACCGGATATTGTGCTGGTCCACGGAGATACGTCTACTGCATTTGCAGCATCTCTGGCTGCATTTTACCAGCAGATTCCGGTAGGACATGTAGAAGCGGGACTTCGCACTTATAATATGAACTCTCCTTATCCGGAAGAATTTAACAGGCAGGCCATTGGACTTACTGCCAGCCTGCATTTTGCACCGACTCAGAAAGCAGCGGATGCACTGCTGAAAGAGGGTAAGGATCCGGAGCAGATTTTTGTCACAGGAAATACAGGGATCGATGCTTTGCACTATACGGTGAGAAATGATTTTTATCACCCGGAGACAGAATGGGCAAAAGACAGCAGACTGATCGCGGTGACAGCACACAGAAGGGAAAATCTGGGAGAACCTATGCGTGATATGTTCCGGGCTATACGCAGGATCGTGGAGGAATTTGCAGATGTGAAGGTAATTTATCCTGTACATTTGAATCCACAGGTCAGAAAAATCGCAGATGAGGAATTTGGTAGATGTGAGAGAATACACCTGATCGAACCACTGGATGTGGTAGAGTTCCATAACCTGATGAAAGCCAGTTATCTGATCATGACAGACAGTGGAGGAATTCAGGAAGAAGCTCCTGCGCTGGGAAAACCTGTACTGGTCATGAGGGATACAACAGAACGTCCGGAAGGTGTGGAAGCAGGAACCTTAAAGCTTGCAGGGACGAAGATGGATGATATTTACAGAGAATGCAGGCGGCTTCTTACAGAGCCGGAGATCTACAGAAGGATGAGTGAAGCTAAAAATCCTTATGGTGACGGGACTGCAAGTATCAAAATCAGAAAAATCCTGGAGGATATGGATGCATGAGCATAAACAGAACCAATGCAAAAGAAAAGTGAAACATCGAAAGAACGTGATGAGACTTATTATATTTTGCATAACTGTGGGGATTGCATTTATGTTCATTTATTATCAGAACCTGAGAAAAGAAATATCTGCCCGGCAGAAATGGCTGGAAACAGTCCTGACCGGAGAAAAAAAGTGGATTCTTGAGAATCAGGGCCCTGAAGGTGAAATTTACATGAATGGAAGTAAAGCCGGAGATGTTAATCCATACTTTGCATGTATAGCTGCACAGGGGCTTCTGGCAGAAACAAAGAATTGTCCCATGAATGAAACAGAGAAAATAGCTGTTGGCAGATATCTGGACTGGCATACCGGGATTTTGCTGGAAACAGATGGAAAAATGGGAATCTACAGGAAAGAGAGTGGGAAACTTATTTATAAAGAAAAGGCTGATTCTGAAGACGGATATCTTGGTATGTATCTTTTTCTTATGGGAAAATATCTGGAAAAGACAGAGAGTACAGACTTGCCGGAATACTGGAAAAAGGGAATCAGCCTTGCATTAAAAAAGATTCAAAGCCTGATGCAGGATGGAATCACACAGGTCTCAGAAGAAAATACAACAGCTTATCTGATGGATAATCTGGAAGTATGGAAAGGCCTGTACGAACTGGAACATGCAGGACTAAAAGATACGCAGGCAATCAGTGAAATGCGTGAAAAGATACAGGCGCAGATAGAAAAGACATTCTGGGATGATACGAATCAAAGATGGAGAATTATTGGAAACAGTGATCTGTATCACCAGGCAGAATTTTATCCGGATGGTGTTGCTCAGATTTATCCGCTGATCTATGAATTTCCGGTAAAAGAGAAGAAAAAGCAAAAAATATTATATGATCAGTTTACGGAAAAGTTTCAGTGGCAGAAACTGAATAAAAAAAGAACCGGCTTTTTGTGGGCAATGACAGGAATGGCTGCCGCGCAGATAGGGGATATCAATAACCTTGTGGAATTGATAGGGAATTATGAAGCAGAATACTGTGAGAACCGAAAATATCCGCTATACACAGGCGAAGCAGGATGGATATGCATGGAATGCGGAAAATTGTATGGATTATATGAAAGAAAAATAAAAACAGGATTTATACTGTGTGCATGATTTTGCGCAGAATGAATAAACTAATAATAAAGAATAAAAGAGGTACTGCTAAACAGCGGTGCCTCTTTTCGACATAAGAAAATGAAAACTGTTTTGCAATTTATCAGGTTATCAGGAGGGGAAGTTTATGTGGGGATTTATAGTGGCGCTGATTTCGGGAGCGTTGATGAGTATTCAGGGTGTTTTTAACACAGAGGTGACAAAGCAGACCAGTCTCTGGGTATCAACCGGCTGGGTGCAGCTGTCGGCTTTTGCAGTCTGTGTTTTGGCCTGGCTTTTTACAGGACGGGAAAGTGTGGCTGCGCTCTGGCAGGTAGACAATAAATATACACTCCTTGGTGGTGTGATTGGGGCGTTTATTACAATTACAGTAATCCAGAGCATGGGAGCACTTGGACCTGCAAAGGCAGCAATGCTGATTGTTATTTCGCAGCTGGCTGTTGCTTATGTAATTGAATTGGCCGGGCTGTTTGGAGTAGATCAAAAACCATTTGAATGGCGTAAAATCATGGGATTGCTGATTACAATCTCCGGAATTATTATATTCAAATGGCAAAAATAAGAGTTTACTATTGTAAAATCATTAAGATTTCGTTACAATAAAGGTGGCATTATGGACAGGAGGACTCTTACTCTGAGAAATAAGAGGAGGACTCCTATGATAAAAATAAAAAATAAATGTTGTTATACTGTGACACTGATATTGTGTGGAACTTTGTTTTTTACAGGACTGACAGGATGTAAGAGCAGGGAGGCGCAGTTTCTGATCGATGGACTGCAGGAAGCGAAAGCAGAGGTGGATGCGGAGTCATCGGATGAGAAGATATCAGAAAAGAAGTCGAAGGCTGAGGCAAATGAGAAGAAATCTGATGCAACAGACAGTCGGGATGATAGCGGTTCTGCAAAATCCCGGAAAGGACATGCAGAATCAGATACTTCAGATGCTGATGCAGATAATGAGACAGAAGCAGTTCCTGATAAGGAAATGCAGCAGGAAATGATTTATGTTGATGTGTGCGGAGCAGTTGCGAATCCGGGAGTTTTTCAGCTGGCAGCCGGGAGCAGGGTGTTTCAGGCGATTGAGGCGGCAGGAGGATATCTTCCCGAGGCAGCTCTGACCTGTGTAAACCGTGCAGGAGTTTTGACAGACGGACAGCAGCTTTATATTCTTACGCAGGAAGAGATGGAGCGGCAGAGACTGGATCCGGCAGAGATGGCCAAAGCATCAGATGGACAGATGAACGGAAGTGCCGGGACAGGACAGAACACAGGGATGACCGCTCAGGTTCAGCAGGATAACAGGATCAACATAAATACAGCAGATGAAGCTCAGCTCACCACGCTGACGGGGATCGGTGCGACGCGTGCGCAGGCGATCATTGCCTACAGAGAAGAGAACGGGTCGTTTGCTGCGATAGAGGATATTATGAATGTACAGGGTATCAAAGAAGGTACTTTTGCAAAGATAAAAGATGAGATAGTAGTAGGATAAGGAGAACCGAATGAGCAGGAAAGTTTTGGTAGTAGATGATGAGAAACTGATCGTAAAAGGAATCCGTTTTAGTCTGGAACAGGATGGTATGGAGGTAGACTGCGCTTATGATGGAGAAGAGGCAGTAGAGAAAGCAAAAGATAAAAAATATGATATTATCCTTCTGGATCTGATGCTGCCGAAGATGGACGGGCTGGAAGTATGCCAGCAGATCCGCGAATTTTCCAATGTGCCGATAGTGATGCTGACAGCTAAGGGCGAGGATATGGATAAGATCCTTGGTCTTGAATATGGTGCGGATGATTATATCACCAAACCGTTCAATATCCTGGAAGTTAAGGCACGTATCAAAGCGATCATGCGCCGTGCGGGAAGCGACCACGAGGAGAAAGAAAAGGCAAAGAGCATTCAGGTGGGCGATCTTCGTATGGACTGTGAAGGCAGGCGTGTATTTATTGCAGGTAAAGAGATTAATCTGACAGCAAAGGAATTTGATGTACTGGAACTTCTGGTATTTAATCCAAATAAAGTATACAGTCGTGAGAACCTGCTGAACATTGTATGGGGATATGAGTATCCGGGTGATGTACGTACTGTGGATGTACATATCCGCCGTCTTCGTGAGAAGATTGAGACAAACCCAAGTGAACCGAAATATGTACACACCAAATGGGGTGTCGGATATTATTTCCAGGCTCAATAAAAAGAACGTGTGAAACAGACAGACCGCATTTTATGAAACAAAGATCATAAAATGCGGTCTGTTTTTTGTTAGGACTGCTATAAAAAATTTAAATGAAAAGCTTAGAAAAAGAATGGCGGTTCAGTTTAGTTTGGTTTACATCTGAGATGGTTTATTATTGAACAAAGCTGATAAAAATTAGACAAACAAAACAAACATCTATAGAGGAAAATGATAAAAAATTAGAAAATTTCTATAAATGCGCTTGTGAAAATAACGAAAAAGGCATATAATTAACGTTACAATATGTAAAGAGTGCAATAAAAAGAGAAAAAACGGGTATAAGGAGGGTGCGAAATGCTAGATCAGTCATTTTATCAGAAAGCGGATGAGATCATTGCTTTCTATGGTAAAAAGCCGGCATCACTGATTCCGATCATGCAGGATATTCAGGGGGTGTACAGATATCTCCCTGAAGAATTGCTTACATATGTTGCGGAGCAGATCGGCGTAACAGAAGCGAAAGCGTTCAGTGTTGCCACATTCTATGAGAATTTCTCATTTGATGCGAAAGGTAAATATGTGATCAAGGTCTGTGACGGAACAGCCTGTCATGTAAGAAAATCAATACCGGTTCTGGAGGAACTTTATAAGAAACTGGGGCTGTCAAAGACAAAGAAGACGACAGACGATATGATGTTTACTGTGGAAACAGTTTCCTGTCTTGGTGCCTGCGGACTTGCACCGACTATGATGGTCAATGAAGAGGTATATCCGAGAATGACTCCGGAGAAGGCAGATGAGCTGATTGATAAACTGAGAGGGGGCGAACAGGGATGATCCAGAATAAGGAAGTATTGGAGCAGATCAGAGAAGAAGCTGTGAAAGAACTTAATTCTTATGACTGTCGTATTCTTGTCTGTTCAGGTACCGGATGTGTGGCAACCGGTTCTCAGAAAATTTATGAGAAATTCATGGAGATTGCCAAAGATGCTCCGGGAGTTACCATTGAGTTTGGACCTCATGACAAAGATGCACATGTAGGTATAAAGAAAACAGGATGTCAGGGTGTCTGTGAACTTGGACCACTTGTTCGTATCCAGAAAGGCGACGATGTGATCCAGTATACGAAGGTTCAGATCGAAGACTGCCAGGAGATTTTTGAGAAGAGTGTTCAGGGTAATGAGACTATCGAGAGACTGCTTTATCAGAAAGGCGGTAAAGTAAGCCGCGGACCGGAAGATATTCCGTTTATCGCGAAACAGACCCGTATTGTTTTGAAGAACTGTGGTAAGTTTGATGCAGAATCTCTGAATGAGTACATAGCAAGCGGCGGTTTCCAGGCTCTGGAGAAAGCAATGTTTGAGATGGATCCGGATCTGGTTATTGATCAGGTTGATAAATCCGGTATCCGCGGACGTGGTGGCGGCGGTTTCCCGGCAGGTAAGAAATGGATTCAGGTAGCACGCCAGGCTGATCCTGTTCATTATGTGGTTTGTAACGGTGATGAGGGTGACCCGGGAGCATTTATGGATGGCTCCGTAATGGAAGGTGATCCGTATCGTCTGATCGAAGGTATGATGCTTGCAGCTTACGCAGTAAGAGCACAGCATGGATATATTTATGTACGTGCAGAATATCCGCAGTCTGTAGCACGTCTGAAACATGCAATTGCAGTTCTGGAGGAGAACGGACTTCTGGGAGACAATATTCTTGGAACAGGATTCTCTTTCCATATGCATATCAACCGTGGTGCAGGAGCTTTTGTATGTGGTGAAGGTTCTGCCCTGACTGCATCTATCGAAGGAAGCAGAGGCATGCCTCGTGTAAAACCGCCCCGTACAGTTGAACAGGGATTGTGGGCAAAGCCTACTGTTCTGAATAACGTAGAAACTTATGCAAATATTCCGGAGATCATTCTCAAAGGAGCTGACTGGTACAGAAGTATCGGTACAGAGGGTTCACCTGGAACAAAGACTTTCTCATTGACCGGTTCTATCGAAAATACAGGTCTGATCGAAGTTCCGATGGGAACAACTTTAAGAGAGATTATTTTCGATATCGGTGGAGGTCTGAAATCCGGCGCTGCATTCAAGGCTGTTCAGATTGGTGGTCCGTCCGGCGGATGTCTGACAGAAGAACATCTGGATGTACCGCTTGACTTTGACTCTGTCAAGAAATACGGAGCGATCGTTGGTTCCGGTGGTCTGGTAGTTATGGACGAACATACCTGTATGGTAGAGGTTGCACGATTCTTCATGGGCTTTACTCAGAGAGAATCCTGCGGTAAATGCGGACCTTGCCGTATCGGTACGAAACGTATGCTTGAGATTCTTGAGAAGATCGTAGATGGTAAAGGTGAGATGGAAGATCTGGAGAAACTGGAACATCTTGGAAACTTTATCAAGGACCGTTCACTCTGCGGACTTGGAAAGAGTGCACCGCTTCCTGTACTTTCTACATTAAAGAACTTCCGTGATGAATATGTAGAGCATATCGTAGATAAGAAATGTGCGGCTCATGTATGTAAGGCAATGCGTTCTTATGTGATTGATCCTGAGAAATGTAAAGGATGTACCAAGTGTGCAAGAAACTGTCCGGTTGGTGCGATCACAGGCAATAAGAAAGAGCCTCACAGCATTGATACCTCCAAGTGTATTAAGTGCGGAACATGTCTGGAAAATTGTGTATTCGGCGCAATTTCTGTGAATTAAGGAGGGTGAAAAGATGATTCATTTGACAATAGATGGAATTCCTGTAGAAGTGGAAAAGGGTACGACCATTCTGCAGGCTGCCAGACAGATCGGAGTGGAGATTCCTACACTCTGCTATCTGGAAGATGTATTGCCGGATGGTTCCTGTCGTTTGTGCGTGGTAGAAGTAACAAACAATGGAAGAACCAAATTTGATACGGCATGTACACTTCGCTGCTCAGAGGGTGATGAAGTACAGACAATGTCAGAGAAAGTAGTTGCATATCGTAAAGATACCCTTGACCTCCTTCTTTCTGACCATCGTGTACACTGCTTCTCCTGTGAGGCAAACGGTGACTGTAAATTACAGGACTACTGTTTTGAATATGGTGTGACTGAGACAAGCTATCCCGGTGAAATGAAGGATATGCCGATAGATGATACCAATAAATTCTTTACCTATGATCCAAGCCTGTGTATTCTCTGTCATCGCTGCGTGAATACATGTAAGGAGATTGTGGGAAGAGGTGCCATCGACACTATGGATCGTGGTTTCCAGTCAGTGATCGGTGCACATTACAAACATAAATGGAACGAAGGTATCTGTGAATCCTGCGGTAACTGTGTACAGGCCTGTCCGACAGGTGCACTGACCATGAAGCGCAGAAAGAAATACCGTCCGTACCAGATTGACAAGAAGGTTCTGACTACCTGTCCTCACTGTGCAACAGGCTGCCAGTATTATCTCCTTGTAAAAGACGGAAAGATCGTAGATACAGAAGCTGTAAACGGACCATCCAACAAAGGATTGCTCTGTGTTAAGGGCCGCAGCGGATGTTTCGATTTCGTACAGTCACCGGAGCGTATTAAATATCCGCTGATCAAGAATAAAGAGACAGGTGAATTCGAACGTGCAACATGGGATGAGGCCCTGGATCTTGTTGCTTCCAAATTTATGGAGATCAGGAAACAGTACGGCTCTGATTCCCTTGCAGGTTTTGCATGCTCCAGATCACCGAATGAAGATATTTACATGGTACAGAAGATGGTTCGCTGCTGCTTCGGCACCAACAATACAGACAACTGTGCACGTGTATGTCATTCTGCATCTGTATCAGGTCTTGCGATGACTCTTGGCTCAGGTGCCATGACAAACCCAATTGAGGATATCACAAAGAATGCAGATCTGATCATGCTGGTTGGTTCCAACCCTGAGGAAGCACATCCTGTAGTCGGCATGCAGATCCGTCAGGCTATCAAGAGAGGCTGTAAGCTGATCGTAGTTGATCCTCGTGATATCGGTCTGGCTAAGAAAGCAGATATCCATCTGAAACTGAAACCTGGTACAAATGTTGCTTTTGCAAACGGCATCATGAATGTGATCCTTTCTGAAGGTCTTCAGGATGACAAGTTTATCGCAGAGCGTACCGAAGGTTTTGAAGAATTAAAGGAAATCGTAAAAGATTACACACCTGAGAAGGTAGCTGAAATCTGCCACATTGACGCAGACGATCTGAGAAAAGCAGCGATTATGTATGCAAAAGCAGACCGCGCTCCGATCATCTACTGCCTTGGTGTAACCGAACATTCCACAGGTACAGAGGGTGTTATGTCCATGTCCAATATGGCAATGATGGTTGGCAAGCTTGGACGTGAAGGCTGTGGTGTTAACCCGCTTCGTGGACAGAATAACGTACAGGGTGCCTGCGATATGGGCGCTCAGCCGAATGTATATCCAGGATATCAGAAGGTTACTGATCCTGCAGTTCGTGAGAAATTCGAGAAAGCATGGGGTGTAAAACTTGATCCGAATATCGGAACTCATGCAACTGATGTATTCCCGAAAGCAATCACAGGCGAGATCAAAGGTCTGTATATCTATGGTGAGGACCCGGTAGTTACTGATCCGGATACCACACATATTATCAAAGCATTAAAGAGTCTTGATTTCTTTGTACTTCAGGAACTTTTCATGACAGAGACAGCTCAGTATGCAGATGTTATCCTTCCTGGTGTAAGCTATGCAGAGAAAGAGGGTACATTTACCAATACAGAGCGCCGCGTACAGAGAGTCCGCAAGGCTGTCACAGTACCTGGAGAGATGAGACTGGATACAGATATTATTATTGATCTGATGAACCGCATGGGATATCCGCAGCCACATCTGACATCTGCTCAGATCATGGATGAGATCGCATCCCTGACACCGAGCTTCGCAGGCATCAGCCATGAACGTCTTGACAGTGAAGAAGTTCACGGACAGGGACTTCAGTGGCCATGTACCTCTAAGGATCATCCGGGAACACCGATCATGCATGTTGGTAAATTCTCCCGCGGTCTTGGCTGGTTCTACCCTGCAAAATATGTGCCGTCAGCAGAGCTTCCGGATGAGGAATATCCGATCATCCTTATGACAGGACGTATTCTGTATCATTACACAACAAGAGCCATGACAGGAAAGACACCTGAGCTTATGGAAATCGAAGGTAAGTCATTTATCGAAATGAACATCGTAGATGCCGATAAGCTGGGTATCAAAAACGGTGATAAAGTCAGAGTTTCTTCCAGACGAGGATCCATTGAATCTACCGCTCGTGTAGGTACAAAGACCTCACCGGGTGAGAGCTGGATGCCATTCCACTTCCCGGATGGAAATGCAAACTGGCTGACCAACGCCGCACTTGACAAATACGCAAGAATTCCTGAATATAAGGTATGCGCAATTAAGATTGAGAAAGCATAAAACAATATCGGAGACAAAGTTCCGGATCTGATATCGTAAATATTATATGGGGCTGTCGCACATGGATCTGCTGTCCTTGCGGCAGCTCCATATTCCTTTATGGAAAGGCAAAAATAATCATTCGGCAGTACATCATTCTGTGAAAGTACGGAACGGTTACAGATAATTTTTTGTGAAAAATATAGTGTTACATAATAAGGAGTACGAGGCATGCAGAGATTTCAGTCAATCCTTCAGTTTAAAAAAGTCAGTTGTAAAAATTGTTACAAATGTGTCCGGAACTGCCCGGTTAAGGCGATACGTGTTCATGATCATCAGGCCAGGATCATAGAAAGTCAGTGTATTTACTGTGAGAAGTGTATCCTTGTCTGCCCGCAGGATGCCAAGGAAGAGCAGAATATGATTCCTGCAATCTGCAATGCAATGGAGAATAAGACGCAGGTTATAGCCTCTCTTCATCCGGCATATCTGGCACGTTTTGGGGTAACCGGTATCAATGGAATAAGGGAAGCGATGAAGAAGCTGGGATTTGCAGATGCAGCGGATGCAGCAGAAGGTGCAAGCCTGATGATTTCGCAGTACAGAGCACTTTTTGCGGAACAGAAAGAGCCGGGAATAATGATCTCTTCTGCCTGTCCTGTAATCGTACAGCTTGTCAAGAAACACTATCCGCATCTTCTGGGAAATCTGGTACAGTCTGCCTCTATGATGCAGTTTCATGCCAGTTATCTGAAAAAAAAATATCCGAAGGCAGAGATTGTCTATGTAAGTCCCTGTATTTCAGCTATGTCAGAGTTGAGAGACTCAGGAAATGAAGTGGATTATGTGATCACATTGGAAGAGCTGGCGCAATGGATGAAAAAAGAAGGGATTTCCATAACTGAGAAAGAACCTGAGCAGATTGCCTACCGTTCCAGAGAAATCGCCATTGCGGATGGTTTAACAGACCTGCTTGGGGCTGTAAAGGGAATCCGCAGGCTTTCTGTAAGTGGGATGGAGCAGTGCAGGGAGGTTCTGGAAGAACTTCATCCGGAGGATTTTGAAAATTGCTTTCTTGAGATGTATGCATGCAGCGGCGGCTGTGTGGCAGGTCCTTCTTTCCAGATGAAGAAGGGACATTATCTGGCAGATGTTCTGGCAGTGAAGAATGCAGCCTTTGGAAAAGATTTTCACAGAGAGCAGGGAGACTATGAACTTCCGGGATTTGAACTGAGAAAGAATTTCGGTTACTGTTCTGCACAGGAACAGGAAGAGGTCTCAGAGGAAGAAATCAGGGATGCTCTGGCGGAAATGGGAAAATTTTCTCCAAAGGATGAATTAAACTGCGGTGCCTGCGGGTACAACACATGCAGGGAAAAGGCAATTGCCATTATCCAGAATAAGGCTGAGGTTGCCATGTGTATTCCATATATGCGGGCAAAACAGGAAAGTTACTCCAATAAAGTCTTTAATGCCATGCCCGGACTTCTGGTAACTGTGGATTATAATCTGAAGATCATTCAGATGAATGAGGCGGCGTCCAAATTGTTCAATATGCCGAAAAAGCGGCGCCTGATCGGGAAACCGGTATCGGAGATCATGGATGATTACAGTCTGGCGAGTATACTGGCTTTTGAACGGAATCTGATGCAGGATGAGATTTATCTGGAGGATCAGAAATGTTATCTGGATCGCGTAATGACGAATGATAAAGAAAATAAAATGATTCTCTGCATTATGAAGGATATTACAAAGGAGCGGAAGCATAAAGATCAGATTCATAATGCCCAGATTGAAGCTGCGCGTATGGCAGATAAGCTGGTAGAAGAACAGCTGAAGATCGTGCAGCAGATCGCCGGACTTCTTGGAGAAACTGCTGCGGACACCAAAGTGGCAGTAGAAAAACTGAAAAATACCATACTTCTGGAGAGTGAAGAAGAGAATGAAAAGAAATAAGCATCATGGACTGAATGTGGAATTTGACGGCTTATGCATGGATTTTGGTCATGTGAGCCTGAATAAAAAGAAAGAATTTCTCTGTGGGGACTGCTATAAGATTGAAGAAAATGATAAAGACCATGTTCTGGTGCTTTCTGACGGACTTGGGAGCGGAGTAAAGGCGAATATCCTTTCCACGCTGACTGCGACCATGCTTAGTACCATGATCATTAATCAGGTGGAACTGGATGAGGCAGTGCGTGCAGTGGCGAAAACGCTTCCTGTGTGCAGTGTGAGAAATCTGGCATATGCCACTTTTACAGTGCTGAATTTTCAGGGGAAACAGGTAAGTCTTTATCAGTTTGATAATCCGGATGCAATTCTGATCCGGGATGGCAAACTCTTTGATTATCCGGTGGAGACAAGTATGATCGAAGAGAAGGAAATCCATAAAAGCTGTTTTGAACTGAAAGATGAGGATATGCTGATCATTATGTCCGACGGTGTCACCAATGCAGGAATGGGAAAAACTACCAACGGCGGCTGGGGAAGAGATGATGTAATGGCTTTCTGTAGGGCAAAGTACCATAAAGGGATGAGCGCACAGGAGATGGCAGGCTATCTGGCTGAGGCCAGCCTGGATCTGAATCTGAATGAAACGGATGATGATATTACAGCCATTGTTCTGCGGATGCGGCATAAACAGGTGGTAAACCTTATGATCGGTCCGCCAAGTAAGGAGGAGCATGATGAGCGATATCTGAAGTCCTTTTTCGATTCAGAGGGATATCATGTAATCTGCGGCGGAACTACTGCACAGTGTGCTGCCAGATATCTGGATAAAGAGCTGATCTCTCTTAGTGAAACTGCCAGCGGAGACGTTCCTGCCTATTATAAGCTGGAAGGTACAGAGCTGGTGACAGAGGGATTTCTTACGATTGAGCATTTGCTTGAATATTGTGAAGAATGGATGGAGGACAGGCTGTCCTTTAACAGGCTGAAACGAAAAAAGGATGCGGCAGCATTGCTTGGTGTGATGCTGTTTGAGCAGGCAACGGATATTAATTTCTACTTTGGTGGTGCTATCAATAAGAGTAACGTGGAACTGGGAATCACAGAAAAAAGGAAAGAACAGGTAGCAGAAGAACTTATGGAGCATCTGCAGAATGCAGGAAAGAATGTGAATATTGCATTCTGGGCGATCTGAGAAAGCAGGAAAAACAGCAGTACGTGGTTTTATAAAGAGACATCAGGAAGGATGAGACAGAAAATGGCGAAGATATTATGTGTATGCATCAGTAAGGAACGCAAGACCTGCTCGCAGAACATTCATGAATGCGAAGCTGATCTGCAGGGACTTGTGGGAGATGTGCATTATGGAATGGGCGGAAGAAAGCAGGTCAGTCTTCTTCCTTATGAGAAAGTAAAAGAGTATTTTGAACATTCAGGAGAAGATTTCAGATATGGCCGGTTTGGAGAAAATCTCCTTGTGGAAGGGATTAACTGGAACAGTATTGCGGAGGGGAACAGATTTCGTTGTGGAGATGTACTTCTGGAAGCAGTCAGGATCGGTGCGGGCGGTCCTGCATCAGATGCCTATAAGGGAGAAAAGGTATGCACGCCCATGGAACCCTGGTTTGTATTCTGTCAGATTCTGGAGGCAGGGAGGCTGAGAGAAGGAGAAATCATTCTTCAACAGAGATGAAAAATATGTAATTCTTCAGCAGTGGGCTGAATATTATGATGTTATAGCAATTTCCAAAATACTGAAGACAATCTGGTTTATAAAAAATAAGGCTCTAATGGAGTATCTTAGTGATATTATTCTCTGAAATTGCTATAGAGTTCAAAGGGTAAAACTATAGCAATCCTCGTAAATAATGCATTTAAGACAGTTCAGCAGAGTGCGAAAGACAAGGAAGATATCTGCAGGCGTGCTGACGCACGGCAAAGATATCTGACGCAGGATTTCACACTCTGATGGGCTGGATTAAGATGCATTATTTCAGAGGATTGCTATAATATATCCGTCAATTGACCCGGTGGTTATAAAGGTATTGAAAAGACTATAAAAAATGTAATATACAAGAGGAGGAATTAGTGCGTGGAGGGAATCAGTGTAGAACAGGCAGTGGAACAGATTCTGCAGCATACGCCTGTAATAAACGAGACAGAAGAAACAGAACTGAATAAAGCAGGGGGAAGAGTCCTAGCGCAGGATATGGTGGCAGGGTTTGACAATCCTCCTTTTGACCGCTCTCCGGTAGATGGCTATGCGTGTAAGGCAGAGGACCTTGCAGGTGCCACTAAAGAGCATCCGGTGAGGCTGAAAGTCATGGAAGAAATCGATGCCGGACAGTATTCGGAAAGAGAAATCCAGCAGGGACAGGCAGTGCGCATTATGACAGGGGCTGCAATACCCAATGGCTGCAACTGCTGTATTTATCAGGAGGATACCGATTATGGAGAAGATACGGTAGAAGTTTACAGTGAACAGAAGCGATGGAGTAATTATTGCTTCTCAGGAGAGGATTTCAAAAAAGGAACTACACTTCTGAAGAAAGGGTCACATATCGGATATGTGGAGGCTGCAATTCTGGCCGGAATGGGAGTGGCGAAAGTGCCGGTTTACCGTCAGCCGAGAATCGTGCTTCTGACTACAGGAGATGAGGTGGTAGAACCGGGAATTCCATTGCCGGAAGGAAAAATTTACAACAGCAATATGACCATGCTGTCTGCCAGACTGCGTGAACTGGGAATCGAATCTTTCCATATGGAAGCAGTTAAAGATGATCCGACGGTTATGTCTGAGAAATTAAAAGAAGCAGCAAAAGTGGCAGATATGATCATCACTACGGGAGGTGTATCTGTAGGCAAGAAGGACATTATGCATGAGTCCCTGAGACTGATGGGGGCAGAGCGGATTTTCTGGAGGGTAAAGATGAAACCGGGAATGCCTACACTGTTTTCTGCATATAAAAAGACTTCCGATATAACTGCAACAGATTATTGCGCTTCAGAAAGAGAGATTCCGATCATCAGTCTCTCCGGAAATCCTTTTGGTGTTGCAGTCAGCATAGAACTTTTGATTCGTCCTGCACTGGAAAAAATGATGCAGGATCCATCAATCGGTCTGAAAGAAGTAAATGGCATTATGGCTGATAACTTTGAAAAAGGAATCAAGGGCCGCCGCTTTATCCGGGCATATCTGGAAAATGGAAAATTTCATCTTCCCAATGGTCTTCACTCTAACGGAGTCCTCAGTTCCATGGCCGGCTGCAATTGCCTGATTGATACAAAAACCATGGAAAATCAGGAAAGCAGAAGCCTGAACGCAGGGGATAAAGTGGGCGCGATTTTGCTTTGAGAGGAGCAGCAAACAGGTGGAAAGAAAAAGAATATTTGCAATCAGCGGTGTAAAGAATTCAGGGAAAACAACTCTGATCTGCAGGCTTTTGGAGATTTTTAAAGACAAGGGCCTTAAAGTGGCGGTGCTGAAGCATGACGGGCATGATTTCGTGCCGGACGTACCGGGAACAGATACATACTGTCAGCTTCAGTCCGGAGCCTACGGCACAGCAGTTTTTTCAGCAGGCAAATATATGCTGGTAAAACAGCAGCCGCAGATTTCCGAAAAAGAGCTGGCAGAATTTTTTCCGGAGGCAGATCTGATCTTACTGGAAGGATTTAAATACAGTACTTATCCGAAAATTGAAATTATCCGTAAGGGAAATTCGGCAGAAAGTGTCTGCAATCCAAAGAAACTGATGGCGATCGCCACAAACCTGGATGCAGAGGAAAGAGATGCACTGTCTGTACTGGAAAATGTTCCATTCTTTGAACTGGACAATGCAGAGTGTATTGCAGAATTTATTCTGTCGGATTATTTCCGGTAAAGAGTTTCATACGGTCACGTCGCGCGGCACAGATAAGGGTAAGGTGGTATTCTTTGGCCATGGCAACTGCCTCGGCGGAAGGGGATGCCTTGCTTGCCAGAACCGGTATTCCGGCGCGGATTGCCTTCATCGCCATATCTGTAGGGATACGTCCACTGGAATAAACCACGCATTTCTTCAGGTCAATATTATGGCGCAGGGCATAACCGATGGCCTTATCCAGAGCATTATGACGTCCGATATCTTCGCACTGAAAGAGCAGTTCTCCGTCACAGGAAAGAAAACAACTGTGAGTTGCCCAGGTCTGGCTGTGAAGCGGGGTACCATTGGCGAAACAGTCTGCAAGATCAAAGATCCACTGTTTTTTCCATGGGACAGGTGTAACTGGCGTCATTGGCTGATCTGTGATAAAATAATCATTAAGAACACGATTTCCGGTGCAGCAGGTTGGAGTAGGAGCAACATAATCTTCATTTTCCTCATGAGACTGCCCGGATTTATTTTTACTCAGGATCACGCGGGCACGTTTGCCGAATTCACAGATGTAGATCTGGTCAACGTCATCAGCAGAAGAGATGATTCCTTCAGTAAAAAGACGCCCCAGAACCAGTTCAGCCAGATGTTGTGGGATACAGACCAGTTTCATGGTCAGACGTTCATTTACATATACATCCATCATGTGTTCCACAAGGATTGGTTCTGTTTCTTCATGAGTTTCTCCGTCACGACCCAGAAACTCATAGGTAACATTCTCGAGCAGATTCAGGTTGTGGTATTGTTCGTTGATTTTCATAGGACAGTTCCTTTCGTCCGGTAAGGATTTTAATAATCTTGATACATTAAGTATAGACTGCGGAGTATGGAGTGTCAAACGATTATGAGAGAAAATATTGCCTGTGATTTTGACGGCGAATAACAGAAGAAAAGGTTACAAAGGTTGCGGTTCACCCGTATCCGGTAACAGGAAAATCAATTATTAGAAAGTAAAAGGCAGGTAGAGCCGATGATAGACAAATATGGAAGAGAAATAGATTATTTAAGGATTTCCCTGACAGACAGATGTAATCTGAGATGCATTTACTGTATGCCGGAAGAAGGCGTAAAATCCCTTTCTCATGCAGAAATCCTCACATACGATGAGATTCTCCGCATCTGCAGGTGCGCAGCAGATCTGGGAATCCGTAAGATTAAACTGACAGGCGGTGAGCCTCTTGTTCGTAAGGGCTGTGCAAGTCTTGCAAAACAGATCAAGGCGATCCCGGGAATTGAGAAAGTGACATTAACAACAAATGGAATCCTGCTCGCCGAGCAGCTGGATGCATTACTGGATGCAGGAATTGACGCCATTAATATCAGTCTGGATACTTTGGATCCGGAACTGTTCAAAAAAGTAGCGAGACGTGACGGACTGGAAAAGGTATTTGAGGGAATCGAAGCAGCACTTGCACATCCGGGACTTTCCCTGAAGATCAACAGCGTTCCGGTGATCAAGGAAAAAGAAAACTTCATCGGGATTGCAGGACTGGCGCAGAAATATCCAATCCATGTGCGTTTTATCGAGATGATGCCAATCGGATTCGGAAAACAGTTCCCATTCCAGGATGAAGAATCTATCAAAGCAGTACTGGAAGAAGCCTACGGTCCGATGCATGCAGTCAATGAACGCTACGGAAACGGTCCATGCCATTACTATGAAATCGCAGGATTTAAGGGAAAAATCGGATTTATCAGTGCAATGACCCACAAATTCTGCAGTCAGTGCAACCGAGTACGTCTTACATCCGAAGGATTCATGAAAGGATGCCTCCAGTATCAGAAAGGTACAGATCTGCGGGAGCTTATGCGCGGCGGCTGCACAGATTCGGAACTGAAAAAAGCAATTTATCAGGTGATCTGGAATAAACCGGTGAGCCATAATTTTTATGAAGCGAAGACAGAGCAGGATGAAATCAGAGGAATGTCACAGATTGGCGGGTGAGATATGTAAATAAGAAAGACACTTTTCTTCTAACATTTTGAAATTGCAGCATCTTGCGGCAAGGGAAGAATCTGGTTTGGCAATACACTTCTGGTATAATTTCATGGCTTTGTTTTGCAAAGTATTCTGAATATTGTCAATCAGAAATTTTTCTTTTTGGAGCAGATAAATATAATCGGTTTTTTCTTTGTCACTTTTAAAAGAACGGAAACAATCAATCTGATTATATTTTAATTGCGTAAGACAATTGTCTGGAACGGGAATCATGTTATTGATATTTAATACTGCATAAAGATATCTGGTAGATTCATCCTGAAGTTTGTGGAAATCCAGACTGTTTGACATTTTTTGATGTTTGGGTTTGGCGGAAGAGATAGGAACATAGTAATGAAAATTTCCAATTGTAAGAAGAGTTCCTACATGAAGTTTTAAACGTTCCCCATATTCCACATATCCAACGTGGGAATCAAATTGTGTTAGGTAATTTATATATTTTTTATCAACAATATACCAATTCATAAAACCTCCTGAAAGTAAAAAGTGGGTGGATTACTCCACCCATTACTGTTAATCGATTGTTTTAATTGGACAACCTAACCGCTTTTAAACGAGTGTTTTGGCTGGACACTCTAACCGCTATACAGACATTTCTGTCTGTGATTTTATTATATGTAATATGAAGAAAAAAATCAATACTTTTATTGATGATTTATATAAACAAAAAGGAAAACTGATAATGAGAAAGAAAGAAATTTCTATGATTATTCTTGCTGGCGGTGCCAGCAGCCGCATGGGACGGGACAAATCAGATCTGACGATAGATGGGAAGACATTTCTTGAGATGCAGATAGAAAAGGGGGAAAAGCTTGGAATCAGTGATATTCTTCTGTCTGGCTATCATGGTGAAAATAAATATAAATATCCCATTATACCAGACCGCTTCCCGGGAAAAGGTCCGTTGGGAGGGCTGGAAGCCTGTTTTCGTAAAGCAAAGAATCCATATTGCCTGGTACTTGGTGTAGATGTTCCTCTGGTTCCGGCAGAGGAACTGGCTGCACTGATTCGCCAATCTCTGCATTCAGATGCAAAAGCAGTGATACTGAGCCACGGCGGGCATGAGGAACCTCTTATGGGAGTATACCGTACAGAACTGGCAGACGCCATGCTTGAAGAAATCACTCTGCGCAAAGGCGCGGTATTTGCTTTTCTGCGGAAAAATGGATACGAATGCTACGAAAGCCAGGCTGTGGCCTGGTATTTTTCCAATATCAATGATTCGGAAACATATAAAGAAATAGCGGGAAATCATTTTAGATTCAATTGGAAAACTGTGATGAGAGTCGACAGAAACGTTTGATTGCTTATTACAGGAATAGCTGACAAAATGAACTGTTGATGTATTTTCAACATTAAAGAATAAGGGTGGTGATTATGGCTGAGTATAAGAATTGGTATTTGGCTGGAGAATCGGGAATGAAGGATGAGAGAAAAAAATTAAAATTAATTATATTACAATGCATAGCTGTGATAACTGCAAATTTTATTACAATCTGGTATTTCGAAGAACTTTTTTTCAGGGGATTTTGGTATGTTATTTTTGCATCATTTATTTTAACTTTTATATATATCATACGGAGTTTTTGCTGTTTGAGAAAGATTCGTGTATTTTGGTTTGCGGCAATACCAGTTTTTCTATTTGGAATATATCTGGCATTTTTGTTTAATGATGGAATAAAAAAATTAAACTTTCAGGTATATAAGGAAAAAAGGACTGAAATTGTTCAGATGGTACAGAATAACCAGATAAAAATAAGGAAAGATATGGAATTAATCGAACTACCAGAAGATTATAAAAAATGTTCTTCAGGTGGAGAAGCTGTAGTCCGGAAAAATAATGGCAGTTATACAGTGGGATTCTGGTATACACAAGGCTTTTTGGACAGTGGATTTTCTTTATTTGCCTATAGTAATGATGACAGTCGGACAGATGTGATTCAGATGGTAAAAGAATATGGAGGAATAGAATATGAAATTAATCTGTCTGAGAAAGAAAAGGGCTGGTATTATGTTACGGCAAAAGTCGGTGAGTAATTGAGAAAATGAAAGCGAAATATGTCTGGCGGTTCAAATTAGAATTAAGGAGAACAGAAATATGGATATACAAATACTAAATATTGCTGAACTGTTACTATTTGTTTTCATGATTTGTACTTGTATAAGGATATACAGACAAAAGAAACAAAAAGGAAAAATATCGTTAAAAACGTTAATTATGTTTTTGATAAACCTTATATTCTATGCTATGGTAACTGGAACTAATTATCATCGAACTCACCCGGGAGAGAGTAAATTTCAGGCAGGGATTACATATAATAATGTACGTATATTTATTTATAGTATTGTCTTTTGTTTAGGCCTGGCAATCATGAAGAAAATGAAAAAGCTTGCGTCAAAGTGGATTATAACATGGGCGATATTATGTACGGTATTTCTAATTGTAATGTCGTTTTGCGAAATAGAAAATGCATATGTGAGTTTTTCAACAGCAGATCAGGCAGAAAAGTATTATGGAATTGAAAAAAATAAAATAGATGAAATATATGGTGAAGATTCCATAGAGGTATTATATCTTGAAGATAGACAAATGAATAGTAAAATAATTTATAAAGAAGAAGGAGGGTGGAAATGTACATCACATTCTGAGATAAAATGTCTTTATAATAGGGCTGATTTTAAGAAAGATAATACAATTGTTGTGCGAGAATGTACGATAACCGGAGAACTGTATATCAGTGTTATTTGTGGAAAGAAAGATAATAAAGATTTCCAGATATCAGATACACAAAATACAATTTTTACAAAAAAAGAATTTGTAAATAAAAATGGAGAACAGATAAGTTATAATGGCTATCTTGGAAAAGAAAAACCAAAAAATTATGTGATTTACTTAGATGGCGAAGAGATATCTATAGACTGGAACGAAAGTGATATTATGATTGTTTGACAGGAACAAAGTTAAAGATGAATAAAGTTGATTATGAAGAGAACGGTTGGCATTCCCCCACCGACCGTTTTTTTTGTACCCATTTTTAAGAAAAAAGAGGTGAAAAACTATGAAATACAGAATAATTACATTAATTGGTCTTGCCGGAAGTACTCTGGCAGTGTGTTTTGGAGGTTGGGATAAATTCCTGAAGACATTGCTTTTGTTTATGGCAATCGACTGGTTTACAGGGGGAATCCTTCTTCCGGCAGTATTTGGAAAAAGTCCGAAATCTGAAAATGGTGCATTGGAAAGCAGAGCAGGCTGGAAAGGGTTGTGCAGAAAAGGCATGACATTGTTATATGTTCTCATTGCTGCCCGTCTGGATGCATTGATGGGAACAGAATATCTGAGAGATAAGGACAGTTGCTGTACAACTTAAATGTGACTTATCTGGTTGAAGGAACTGTAGTCTGGCAGAATAATGGCGGTTGTACAGTGGATTTTCTTTATTTGCTTATAGCAAGAATGATAACCGGACGGATGTGATTCAGATAGTGAAAGAATATGAAATTAATCTGTCAGAAAAAGGCTGGTATTATGTTGCGGCAAAAATAAGCGAGTAATTGAATGCTTACTTATTTCAGAAAAGTCTAACGGAGCAAATTGTTGATGCATTTCCGGTATTAAAGAGAATCTTTACAGTCTTCCTAAAACAGTTAAGAATGGTTCTGAAACCTTAAACTATACGTATGACGCAAACGGAAATATCATAAGTATCAAAGATTCTGCAGGTGAGAGTACATTTCGATATGACGAATTAAATCAGCTGATCCGGGAAAATAATCATCAGTTAAACAAAACCATCACTTATGCCTATGATCTGGGTGGTAATCTGACAGTAGAAAAAGAGTACGCATTTACGACTGCGGAAACTCTTCCTGATACACCTGTGAAGACAATGACAGGAACTTATGACAGTGCATGGAAGGATAAACTCCTGAGCTGGGATGGCACAGCAATGACTTATGATGCCATTGGAAATATGCTTACCAGAGGAGGAACAACTTATACCTGGACACAGGGACGCAGGCTTTCCGGTGTAGAAAATGGAAAGAGTATTAAATATCTTTACGACAATATTGGTGCCAGAGTGAAAAAAACAGTAGACAATACAGTGACTGAATATCAGTGGGCAGGAGATCTTCTCCTTTCTGAGAAAACTGACGGAAGAATCATCTGGTACTGTTATGACTCCCAGGCCAATCTGATCTTTGTGACTATCAGGGGAATCACCTATTTTTATGTACGAAATGTACAGGGTGACATCATTGCCCTTGTTGACGCAGATGGAAAAGTGGTAGTAAAATATACTTCTGACAGTTGGGGAAAAGTGATTGCTGTTACAGGTGAGCTGGCAGATACAGTAGGTGTTCAGAATCCGTTCCGCTATAAGGGATATTATTATGATAATGAAACAGGCATGTATTATCTGAAAAGTAGATATTATGATGCGGAAATTAAAAGATTTATTTGCGCAGATGGATATTTTTCTACTGGAGTAGGAAAACATGATTGTAATATGTTTTTGTATTGTAATAATAATCCGATTATGAATGTTGATGTTAACGGATATTCATTTATATCGTTTGTAAAAAAAATCAATATCATTTGTAAAGGATATTGTCGGTGCGGTAAGTAAAGGCATTTCGATATCTGGAGGCTCTGCGGTTGCTATTGCGACATCAGATGGACCATCTCCAGTAATGGATTTTGTAGCAGCCGGAATTGTATTAGGTTTTAGTATTTATGAATATTATAAGGATAAAATTCACGATAATACACAAACAAAGATTTTAAGTTTGCCTAGAAATAAAAAAGATATTGTTATTTATAGGTATGGAGGAACGAATCCTGGAAATTTAACGCCTTCTCAGAAAGATTCAGATACAGGCTTATCGTTCTCAACAATTCCACCTAGGATGGGAGGAAAAGCAGCTGTTATAACAATTAATACATTAAATAAGACAGGGATAGTTTATGCATATCAGGACAAATTAACACATGTTAGTGTGGTGCCAGTAGGAGTAAGTATTCAAACATGGATAAATGCAGGGAGTGGTTCAATTTGGACTCAAGCGGTAAAGAGTGTTGTAGTAAAATGGGATGGAGGAAACTAAATGGGAACAGATATTGATACTATTTTTAAAATGTTAAGTTGGAATAGTTCAGAAAAAGAACAATTGAGAGGAATAGACGAAGCGAAAAAAATAGAATATCTTTCCGTTTTATTTCAACCAATAGAAGATAAATCTGTATGGGAAAACTGTGCAAAGGTAATTAGCTCAAAATCAGATAATGAATTAAAAAAATATATGAATAATATGTTTGAATGGATAAAAGATATGAATTGGCCGGGCGCATTTGATATATATGCAAGAATTAAGCGAATGAATGTAGATTGTATAATGGAAAATTACATATATGCAATAAAAATAGCACTGAAATATCAAGATATAAATTGGCTGGACTATTTGTCTGGACTAATTGAAAATCCTGAGGTTTATAAACTTTTACCCGAAGAATATCAAAAATTAATGACAAAATATTATAATGATTTTTGGAAGGAATAACTTTAAAACAAAAGAGAGCGGTTGGCATTTCACCCCACCGACCGTTCTTTTTGTACCCATTTTTAAGAAAAAAGAGGTGAAAAACCATGAAATGTAAATTTTGTAAGGACAGTTGCTGTATAGCTTGAATATGTCATATCTGTTCGGAGAAGCAAAAGTGAGCGTATATAATAAAAGAGCGATTGAGGTAATATTTCCTGAGATATGTCTTGCGCATTGATTGCTGCAAAAAATAAATTACTTTTCGCTAAGATGTAGAAAAGCCCATTTTTCTGTGATAAGATGATAAGGATTCGATAAACAATGACTGTTTTACGAACAGACAGAAAGCATGCATCAAACTGCATGACAGAAGAGAACGGAGTTGAAAAGGTGAAAAAAAGAAAAAATTTTTTCAGAAGTCTGCGTTTTCGTATTCTGATCATCCTGATCATTCTGGGAATCGTGCCGGGGGTTATTGTAACATATACGATGCTTCATAACTATCAGAACCGGGCGGTTGCAATGCTTACAGAGACAGTGGGTGATCAGTGCGATATTTTATGTAATCTGATCATCAGGGAGAATTATCTCAATGATACAGATTCAGAGGTTGTAAACAGCAAGCTGGAACTGTTTTCCAATGTGTATAACGGACGCATTCTGCTGGCTGACAGAGATTTTAAGATAGTAAGTGATACCTTCCACACAGAGGAGGGAAAGACGCTTCTCAGTTCACTGGCTGTAGCCTGTCTGAAAGGAGAAGAGACAAGCAATTATGACGCCAGAAGTAAAGTACTGGAGCTTGCGGTTCCTGTACAGAGTCCGGATGTGCAGCAGCTTCAAGGCGTGATGCTGGTAAGCGTTTCGGCTGTTGATATTGCGGAAACACTGGCAGAGATGGAACAGAGAGGCGTGATGCTGATCGGAAGTATTGTTGTTCTTTCGGTATTTCTGGCATGGCTGCTCTCTACAATACTTGTAAAACCACTTGCAAGAGTGACGAAGGCCATTGAAGATCTGACAGATGGCATGCTGGATGAAGAGATCAGTGTTCCTGACTATACGGAGACAGAGCTGATCACAGATGCATTCAACAAGATGGTCAACCGCATGAAAATTCTTGATGAATCCAGGCAGGAGTTTGTATCCAATGTGTCCCATGAACTGAAGACACCCCTGACTTCCATGAAGGTTCTGGCAGATTCTCTGGTTGGACAGCAGGGAGTCCCGGAGGAACTGTATCAGGAGTTTATGAGTGATATTACTGCTGAGATCGACAGAGAGAATAAGATCATTACAGATCTGCTCTCACTGGTAAAGATGGATAAGAAAGCTGCAGATGTGAACATTACACATATGGATATCAATCAGCTTCTTGAAGATATTCTCAAACGTCTGCGTCCAATTGCGGACAAGCGCAATATCGATTTGATCCTGGATTGCTTCCGACCTGTGGATGCAGATGTGGATGAGGTGAAGTTTACTCTTGCTGTCAGCAATCTGGTGGAGAATGGAATTAAATATAATGTGGATGATGGATGGGTGCGTGTGTCTCTGGATGCAGACCATAAATATTTCTATATAACAGTGGCGGATTCCGGTATGGGAATCCCTGAGGACAGTATAGAGAGAATCTTTGAGCGTTTCTATCGTGTGGACAAGTCCCATTCCAAGGAAATCGGGGGAACCGGTCTGGGACTGGCGATCACCAAGAGTTCTATTGCAATGCACCATGGAACGATCAAAGTATTCAGTAAAGAAGGAGAGGGAACTACATTCTCTGTGCGTATTCCTCTGTCTTATATACCGTCATAGGAGGTGCCATTGTGAAAAAGAAACTTTCAATCATTATAACAGCGTTAATACTAAGCATCCTTGCGGCCGGGTGTTCTGTGGAGATACATGAAGATTCGGGTAAACAGGATGCCAAATATTATCTGTACGATATCAGCTCTGATGAAACTCAGCTTCAGAAGGAAAGCTACTCTCCGGAGGAGACAACTGCAGACTATATGCTTAAGGATATGATGCAGCGGATGAACAGCCAGCAGACAGATTCGCAGAACCGGGCCAGTCTGCTTCCTGAAGGAGTACAGATGAATTACAGTGTAGAAGAGGACGTGCTGGTGGTCAACTTTAACAGTCAGTACAGCAGCATGAGCCGCGCCAGGGAATTACTTGTGCGTGCAGGTGTTGTGAAGACTTTTCTTCAGGTTCCGGGGATTAATTCTGTGCGTTTTACAATAGAAAATGAAGATCTGACAGATTCCAGGGGACAGGCTGTGGGAAATATGACTGCAGATACCTTTGCCGAGTTCACAGGAACTGAACCGGATGCCTATTGCAGCAATACCTTTACGCTTTATTTTACTGATAAGAGTGGTCAGAAGCTGGTAAAAGAACAGCGTACTGTGCGGTATAAACGCAGTATCCCCAAAGAGAGGATCGTTCTGGAACAGTTAATGAAGGGACCGCTGGAAAAAGGGCATTACCCCACAATTCCGGAGAATACGGAGGTTCTGAATGTGACCATAGCAGACAGAATCTGCTATGTGGCATTTGACGGAGTATTTTCTTCCTATGCGCTGGATGTATCGGAGAAAATACCGGTATATTCTGTGGTAAATTCGCTGCTGGATGCGCTGGATGCAGACAAAGTGCAGATTACGGTCGGCGGGAAGGACAGGCTGGATACCTTTGGTAAGAAGATGGAGCTGTATCATTTTTATGAAAGAAATGATAAGCTGGTAGTCAAGGAAAAAGAGTGATATTCATAAACGAAGAGGAGGCACAAAAGTGAGGAGACGCCCTGTGTGTATCCTGTGCATGCTTCTGGTTGTTTTTCTGTGTGTGACAGACTGGCTGGGATTTTCCCTGATAAGGGGGAATCCACTGCCACAGTCTGTGCAGACATGGATCAGAAAGCATCCGGAATCCACCATCTGCGGGGAGGTGGTCAGGTGCCGGGAGAATGAAGATTTTCAATCTGTATATCTTAGAAATACTTATCTTATTTACAATTCTGAAAAAGTTTCCATTGATAATATAAAGGTTTATTTAAAACAAAAAAAGAATCATAGCGGTAACAGTGATGTTGATAAACTTCTGGCAGGAAGTCTTGTTCTGGTGTCCGGAAAACTGGAAGAGGTGCAAAGCCCCACGAATCCGGGAGAGTTTGACAGTAAAGCATACTATGGATGCCAGAGGATCTATTATGTGATGAAGAAAGGAAAGATAAAGAAGCAGTCGCAGAGTCATTCTGTATATGGGCAGTTCCTGATCGATATGCAGCAGAAATTTGCAGGTATTCTGGAGAAGACCTGTGGAATGGAAGCTGGAGCGTTTGAAGCAATCGTGCTGGGAGATAAAACAAATCTGGATCCGGAGTTGAAAATGCGTTATCAGATGGCAGGAATTATACATATCCTGGCGATTTCGGGGCTCCATATCAGTCTTCTTGGAATGGGACTGTATAATCTGCTGAAAAAAATCAGTCTGGGTATCTGGCCGGCAGGATTGCTGGCGCTGGTGATCATGCTTCAGTATGGGATGATGACAGGAGGGACTGTTTCAACTATACGGGCAGTATGTATGTTTTTACTTTCTGTAGGTGCAAAGATCGCAGGACGGATTTATGATATGCCTACAGGAATGGCGGCTGCGGCGATCCTGATCCTTATGGAAAATCCGGCGTATCTGCTTGATGGAGGTTTTCTGCTGTCTTTTGGATCGGTGATTGGGATTGGCTGTGTCTGGCCGTTAGTGCAGGAGGGGATGGATGTATTAAACCGGAAAAAACGAAGTAAGGTTAATGAGAAGGGAAAAATCAGAAATAAACTTCTGATGTCATTTCTGGCATCCGGAGTTGTGCAGCTTACCACACTTCCCATAGTGCTGTGGTTTTACGGAGAAGTGTCGGTGATGGGGATTTTTCTGAATCTGCTGGTGCTTCCTACTGTGGGGATTGTACTGGGAAGCGGAACTGCCGGTGCATTACTTGGATTAGTCACTGTCAGAGGAGCGTTTCTGGCTGTTGTTCCGGGCAGGATTATTCTGAGAGGATATGAGTTCCTGACAGTGCTGCTGGGGCGACTCTCGTTTTGTACATGGATCGGCGGAAAGCCGGAAGTGTGGCAGATCGTTGGATATTATCTGGTTCTGGCAGCAGCGGTGTGGATATACAGAGCGGGTGTGAAGAAAAGTGAAAATGGTAAGATTTTTGCGTGGAAAATCCGGGCTGTATATGCAGGTATGGTATGCTTTGCAATTCTGCTGATCAGTTACAGACCGCATGAAAATTTCCGCATCGCCTGTCTGGATGTGGGACAGGGAGACGGAATTGTGGTGGAAATAGAAAACAGATGGAATATCCTGATCGACGGGGGCAGTACGAATAAGAATGAACTGGGAAAATATCAGCTGCTCCCATACTTGAAGAGCAGAGGGATTTCCAGACTGGACGGAATTTATGTTTCTCACACAGATGAAGATCATATCAGCGGGGTGCGGGAACTTCTGGAATTTGTTGAGAAAGATCTGACTTCTCTGCGCATAGAGAATCTGATCCTGCCCAAATGGAGCGATATTCAGGAGAATAAAAATTATCGGGAGCTGACAGAGCTGGCAGAGTCAGCGGGAGTCCGGGTGCTTACTGTGAAAGCAGGAGATGAGATCAGATATGGAACTGTCAGACTGAAGGTTCTGTGGCCGGAGTCCACAGCATCAGGGAAGGAAGTAAATGAAGATGCGATGGTTCTGGAAATGATAAGCAAAGATTTCAAAGGGCTTTTTACCGGAGATATCGGGATGGTGACAGAAGAAAAACTGATACAGAATGGGTGTCTTGAAGATGTGGACTTCCTGAAAACTGCTCATCACGGTTCCAGATATTCTACAGGAGCAGAGTTTCTGGAAATCGTCAGGCCGGAACTGGCTGTTGTTTCCTGTTCTGCAACAAACACATACGGGCATCCGTCGCCGGATACGCTGGAACGGCTGAAGAAGAGTGGAAGCAGAGTGCTGATCACCAGAGACTGTGGGGCGGTTACAATAGTCAATGGAAAATCTGTTTCTGCCTTTAACCGAATCAAGTAAGACCCCTGTGGAGATGTGAAAAGCAATAAGCAGTAGGATTTTCAAAGTGGTTACGTTCACAGTAACTCAAAGCAAACAATGTTGTCATAATTATATACAGGTGTCTTGACACCTGTATATCTGGGGAGTATAATTGCACAGACAAACGAAAATCAGGCATGATGTGAGGAAAGAAAGATGAAAGAACATTATGATGTCATTATTGTGGGAACAGGGGCAGCCGGACTGTACTGTGCACTGAACCTTCCGGAGAAAATGAAAATCCTGCTTATCACCAAGCAGGAGGCAGACCAGTCAGATTCATTCCTGGCACAGGGCGGAATCTGTATGCTGCGCGGCGAAGATGACTATGAAAATTATTTTGAAGATACCATGCGGGCAGGACATTATGAGAATAATAAACGGGCAGTAGATCTGATGATCCGCAGCTCCAATGATATTATCAGAGATCTTCTGCGTTATCATGTGGATTTTGCAAGGGATGGTCTGGGAAATCTGGCATTTACCAGAGAGGGAGCACATTCCCAGCCAAGAATTCTTTTTCATGAGGATATTACAGGAAAAGAAATCACACAGACTCTCTTAACTGCTGCAAAAATAAAAGAAAATATTGAAATCTGTGAATATATGACTATGGTAGACCTGATCTCCAAAGACAATACAGTCTGCGGAATCATTGCAATGGATCGGAATGATCAGGCATTTCCTGTTTATTCTCAGTATGTGGTTCTTGCCTGCGGCGGAATCGGCGGGCTTTTTAAAAACTCTACCAACTTTTCGCATATTGCGGGAGATGGTGTGGGAATTGCAATGAAGCACCATGTGGAAATGGAAAATCTGGACTATATCCAGATTCATCCGACAACTCTCTATTCAAAGAAACCCGGACGGCGTTTCCTGGTTTCAGAATCAGTCAGAGGAGAAGGTGCTCTTCTGTATGATAAGAACGGACAGCGTTTTACAAACGAATTACAGCCGAGAGATCTGCTGAGCCAGAAGATTTTTGCCCAGATGGAAAAGGATGGAACAGAGTTTGTATGGGAAGATATGCGCCCTCTGGGAGAGAAAACAATTCTGGAACATTTTCCTCATATTTATGAACAGTGCGTGGAAGAAGGCTTTGATCCGAGAAAAGAGCCAATCCCGGTTGTTCCGGCACAGCATTATTTTATGGGTGGGATCAAGGTAAATCTGGGAAGCAAAACTTCCATGAAGGGACTTTATGCGTGTGGAGAGACAAGTTGTAATGGTGTTCATGGAAGAAACCGTCTGGCAAGTAATTCTCTTTTGGAATCTCTGGTCTTTGCAAGAAAGGCTGCAGATGATATGATATTTGGACAGACACCGGAATATGTGCGGGCAGATGCAATTGATATAAATATGTATGAAAGCAGAGAAGAACTGCTTAATGCCTGCCACGAAACCGTATTAAAAGAAATTGAAAGGATGAAAAAAAGTCATGAATAGTATTACAATGAAAATGCAGGCAGACAAGCTGATCCGTATGGCGCTTCAGGAGGACATTACCAGTGAGGATGTTTCCACGAATGCAGTGATGCGAAGCGCGGTAAAAGGAACCGTAGATCTGATCGCAAAGGAAGACGGAATCATTGCCGGACTGGATGTATATGCGAGAGTATTCCAGATTCTGGATGAGAAAACAGAGATCAGTTTCAACTTTAAAGACGGTGAGGCAGTAAAGAAGGGCGATCTTCTTGGAACAGTAACAGGAGATATCCGGGTGCTTCTTTCCGGAGAGAGAGTTGCCCTGAATTATCTTCAGAGAATGAGTGGTATCGCTACTTATACAAAACAGGTTTCAAAGCTTCTGGAAGGAAGTAAAGTAACACTTCTGGACACCAGAAAGACAACTCCGAACTGTCGTGTTTTTGAAAAATATGCTGTACGCATAGGCGGCGGATGCAACCACAGATATAATCTTTCTGACGGAGTACTGCTTAAGGATAATCATATCGGAGCAGCCGGAAGCGTAGCGAAAGCAGTGGCCATGGCAAAAGAATATGCACCATTTGTCCGTAAGATCGAGATTGAAGTAGAGACTATGGAACAGGTAAAAGAAGCAGTAGAAGCAGGAGCAGATATCATTATGCTTGACAATATGACACCGGAAATGATGAAAGAAGCAGTAGAGCTTATCGCAGGCCGGGCACAGACAGAATGCTCCGGAAATATCACAAAGGAAAATATCGCCAAAATCCTGGAAACAGGTGTGGATTTTGTTTCCAGCGGTGCACTGACACATTCTGCTCCAATCCTTGACATTTCCATGAAGAATCTTCATGCAATATAATAACATGGCAGCGAAGCTGTTTTGCAGCGGATAATTTGCTATAGGATTATATCGTGGAGAAAGGATGGGAAAGTATGAATACTGCTCAGAGAAGAACTGAAATTTTAAAGCTCCTTCAGCAGGAAGAAAAACCTGTGGCTGCCAGGGCGATGGCATCACAGTTCGGAGTAAGCAGACAGGTGATCGTGCAGGATATGGCTGTGATACGTGCATCTACACCGGGAATCCTGTCAACGACCAGAGGATATGTGTTGCAGCAGGATAAAGATATTGCATGCACCAGGGAATTTAAAGTACGCCATGGGCAGGAGCATGCAGCGGAGGAACTGAATCTGATCGTGGACTGTGGCGGGCGGGTGAAAAATATCAGCATCAGCCACAGGGTTTATGGCCGTGTCACTGCAGAAATGGATATTCGTTCCAGACAGGATGTGAATGAATTTGTCCAGGCGATCAATAGCAGCCATTCCAGCGTATTAAGCAGTGCTACTTCCGGGTATCATTATCATCTGATAGAAGCATCCAGCCAGGAAAGGCTGGATCTGATCGGAGAACAGTTAAAGAAAGCAGGTTTCCTTGCACCACTTCAGCCATGGGAAAAGGAAAAACATCATAATATATAAGTAAGAAGGGATTCAGAAGATGACAATAGCAGAAATTCAGCAGGAAATCCTGCGAATGAAAAAAGAACAGGATATCTGTATTCTTGCACACGCATATCAGGGTCAGGAGATTCTGGAAGTAGCAGACTATACAGGAGATTCCTATGGCCTGAGTGTACAGGCGTCCAAAAGAGACTGCAGCGGTGTGATCATGTGCGGCGTTCGTTTTATGGCAGAAACCTGCAAGATTTTAAGCCCGAAGAAGAGAGTATGGCTTGCTAATCCTGTAGCCGGATGTCCCATGGCAGAGCAGTTGGATCTGGAAGGTCTGCGTGAATTAAAAGCACAGTATCCGGATTATGCAGTTGTCGCCTATATTAATACAACTTCAGAACTGAAAACAGAATGTGACGTATGTGTTACGTCTTCATCAGCAGTTGAAATCTGCAAAAAGCTGAAGCAGGATAAGATTTTATTTATTCCGGATCCGAACCTGGGACATTATGTGGCGGAAAAGCTTCCGGAGAAAACTTTTGCATTTTATAAAGGCGGATGTCCGAGACATATCGTGGTCAGTGCAAAAGATGTAGAAAAAGCCCGCGCAACGCATACGGATGCACTTTTCCTGGTACACCCGGAATGCCGTCAGGAAGTAGTAGAGCAGGCTGATTATGTAGGCTCCACCACAGGAATCATGGAATTTGCAAAGAAATCTGAACATAAAGAATTTATCATCGGAACAGAAAACAGCATTGTAGAGCATCTTCAGTTTGAATGTCCTGATAAGAAATTTTACCCGGTTGCAGTACAGCTTACATGCATGAATATGAAGGTTACCACCTTAATGGACATCTACAACTGCCTGAAAGGACAGGGCGGGGAAGAAATCCTCCTTCCGGAAAATATCATGGAAGGCGCCGGAAGATGCATTCACAGAATGGTGGAGCTGGGCGGCTGAATAATAATCTGAAATTTTCTGCTGGCTATTATGTCATGGAATTGATACAATAAAAGTAACGTTACTGAGAACAGTAACAAAGTAACTGCTCTGCAGTCTGATATCTTGGTATCTGTGAATAGAACAACAGATTGCTGAACAGTTACAGACAAAACAGCCTCAGGAGTAGAAAATTGAAAAACATACAGGCAGACATTAAATCAGGAAATTTTAAACAGGTGTATCTTCTCTATGGAGAGGAAGCATATCTGAAACAACAGTATAAACAGAATCTGGTAAAGGCACTGAATCCGGATGGGGATACTATGAACTTCAATCACTATGAAGGCAAGGGGATTGATGTAAAACAGTTGATCGACCTCTGTGAAACCATGCCATTTTTCGCAGAGCGCAGAGTTGTTTTGCTGGAAGATACAGGTTTTTTCAAAAATAAGTGTGAGGAACTGGCAGATTATATGAAAGAGCTGCCGGACTATCTGTATCTGGTTTTTGCAGAAACGGAAGTAGACAAGAGAAACCGCATGTACAAAGCAGTAAAAGCCTGCGGAAGTATTGCGGAATTTATCAGACAGGATGAAAAAACTCTGATGCGCTGGGCAGCAGGGATCCTGGGGAAAGCCGGAAAAAAGATCACCCAGAGAGACATGGAACTTCTGCTGACCAAAACAGGAACTGATATGGGGAATCTCAGGATGGAGATGGAGAAGCTTATCAGTTATACAGAAGGCAGGGATGTGGTGACTGCAGAGGATATTGAAGAAATCTGCACCACCCAGACAACCAACAGAATTTTTGATATGGTGCGTGCAGTAACAGAGAAAAATCAGAAGCGTGCACTGGAACTTTATTATGATCTGCTGACATTGAAAGAGCCACCGATGAGGATCCTGTTTCTTCTTGCGAAGCAGTATCGCCAGCTGCTGTTGGCAAAACAGTTTGCAGCAGCAGGACTTGCGCAGACAGAAATAGCTTCGAAACTGGGAGTTCCCGGATTTGTTGTGAGAAACATTACAACATGTGCCAGAGCTTACACCATATCTGAACTGGAACAGGCAGTAAAAGATTTTGTGGATGCAGAAGAATCGGTGAAAACAGGACGCCTGGAAGATAAGCTGAGTGTAGAATTACTGATCATTAAGTACAGCAGTAAAGTAAAATAAGAAAAATGGTAACTGCCGGATATTCTGGCAGTTACAAAAGATAATAACAAAAAAGACAGCCACATGACGGTGATGGCTGTCCTTTTTAATCATAAGCTTATAATTAAAAATTCAATCTATAATTAGTCAATGCTGTTAACAGCTTTAGCTAAACGGGCAACTTTTCTTGCACAGTTGTTTTTATGATAAACACCTTTGGATGTAGCTTTGCTGATTGTGGAAACAGCATCCTTTAATGCTACTTCTGCAGCTGCCTTATCTTTATTTGCTACTGCTGCTTCAACTTTCTTCATAGAAGTTTTAACTGCAGATTTGATTGCTTTGTTTCTTGCTGCTTTAGTTCTGTTTACTAAAATTCTTTTCTTAGCAGATTTAATGTTAGCCAATTCGTACACCTCCAATTTAATTCGATAAAATATTATTATACTCCTGTCATAGAAACAGACACGGGCGCTCCTATGAACATGCTTATATATATTATCTCAAATAATCTTCCTTGTCAATACATATTTCCATAAAAAAAGCTAAAAATAGATATAAAAGATTGTTATAAGAACGGAGCAAACAGTAACAAATATTGAATGAAGTACGGAGGGAAAAGAGATGTTGGATAATTACGGAATAAGAACAGACCTGGCGCTGGAGGCAACCGAACGGTTTACAGAGGAAAACGTAGAAGTCCGGGGAGTGGAGATCCACGAAGATTATAACGAAGAGAAAGATATCCGTACCACTGTGGTAAAGATCACCACAGAAAACGGTGCCCGAACAATGGGACGGCCCCAGGGAAGCTATATTACGATAGAAGCTCCGGGGCTTTCTGTACATGATGAGGATTATCACAGAGAAATTTCCCTGGAAATCGCCCGTCATTTACAGAATGTGATCAATCTGGAGCGTGAGCTGTCCATTCTGGTAGTAGGTCTGGGAAATTCAGCGATCACAGCCGATTCCCTGGGGCCTCATGTGGTAGAAAATCTTCATATAACGAGACATATGATAAGAGAGTATGGCCTGCAGAGTCTTGGAAAAGAAAAAATGCACCGTATCAGCGGAATTATCCCGGGAGTAATGGCACAGACAGGGATGGAGACATCTGAGATCATACAGGGAATCGTGGCAGAGACAAAGCCGGACATAGTGATTGCCATTGATGCGCTGGCAGCAAGAAGCACCAGACGCCTGAACCGTACAATTCAGATCACAGACACAGGAATCAACCCGGGTTCCGGTGTAGGCAATCACAGAGTGGGGCTTACAGAAGAAAATCTGCAGGTAAAAGTGATTGGGATCGGAGTACCCACCGTAGTAGATGCGGCAACTATCGTCCATGATTCCATGGCACACCTTCTGGAAGCTCTGGAAGAGGCAGAACAGAAAGAATTTCTGGAAGAAATGATATCTCCTCATCTTCACACCATGTTTGTAACTCCCAAAGATGTGGATGAGACAGTAAAATACCTGAGCTTCACAATCTCAGAAGGACTGAACATGGCGTTTGAGGAAATAGGCGGCTGACCGGAAAATTGTTCCGTCAGTGTGAATAGGGTATAAATGGGAAAACATGGACATAGGATAAGTCAAGAGGTGATCCATGTGACAAACGTTCAGAAAGCGTTCTGCATTCTGCTTAGCATGTGCTTTTTTGCCACTCTGGCAGTATTGCCAGGGACATTTTTTACAGGAGAAAATGTGTACAGGCATCTGCCCCTGTACCGCTTTCTGGAAAAAAGAGCTCATATGAGTTCCTATGAAGATATTGAAACCTATAAAAAAATAGCAGGAGAAAACGGAAAATATCTGGGGGAGCGTGCACAGTCCGAACAATTGCTGGCAGAAAAAAGCGAACCTGAAGAATTACAGACACCAGAATTTACACCGGTACCGAAAGAAACAGCAATTCCCTCGAAAACAGTAAAATCAGCGAAAATATCAGAATCAGAACAAACTTCAAAAAAATCAGACAAGACACCTAAAGCGAAAAAGACAACTGCGCCACCGGAAAATCCTGAAACGGACAAATCACAGAAACCGCCAAAGTCAGCAGCGCAGAATGGCCAAAATATTCAGGACAGCACAGAAACCATTGCTGCTGCAATTCCTCATCCGGTGATTGACCTGTCCCCTGAAAAACTGGCAGATTATAATTATCTTCTGGGACAATTCTATATCGTAGATTCCAACACAGAAGCAGATGCCGTACAGATCAATGCCGGGGATTTTCTGAAACAGGACTTAAAAATCACCAAAGAAACCGATACCCCTCAGATTCTGATCTATCACAGCCATTCGCAGGAAACCTTCGCAGATTCCAGAGAAGGAGAAGAATCCGACACGATTGTAGGAGTGGGAGATTATCTGACACAGCTTCTCACAGAAAACTACGGTTATCAGGTAGTCCATCTCAAAGAGCAGTTCGACATGGCAGGAGGTGAACTGGACCGCAGCGCCGCTTACGATTATGCCCGCGATTATCTGGAACCTTATCTTCAGGAAAACCCGGATATCCAGGTGATCATAGACCTGCACCGGGACGGCATCCCCGAAGACCGCCATCTTGTAACAGAAATCAATGGAAAACCCACAGCCCAGATCCTTTTTTACAATGGACTGAGTTATACGACATCCAAAGGTTCCCTGGACTATCTGCCAAATCCCTACATACAGCAAAACCTGGCATTTTCCTTCCAGCTGGAATATCAGGCAGCCCAATACTATCCTCAATTTTACCGGGGAATTTACCTTGCAGGTTACCGCTACAATCTCCACCTCCGTCCCCGCTCCCTTCTTCTGGAAGCCGGAGCCCAGACCAACACTGTCCAGGAAGTAAAAAACGCCATGGAACCATTTGCCGACATCTTAGACAAGGTACTGCAAGGATAAATTCTATAGCAATTCCATAAAATAATGCAATCAAGACAGTTCAGCAGAGTGCGAAGGACAAGGAAGATACCTGCAGGCGTGCTGACGCACGGCAAAGATAATAATTACTAGGATGTTTCTGTGCGTCCCTGTAGATAAACAGATGACAAACCCTTGCTCCATATGCTATAATACAGAATTAGCAAACCCATCAATTACAGTATATAAGAAAGAACTCAGGAGGGAATTCCTTAATGATAGACCAGAGCAAAATCAGAAATTTCTGTATTATTGCACACATAGACCACGGCAAATCCACTCTTGCCGACCGAATCATCGAAATGACCGGCACTCTGACAGAACGTGAAATGCAGTCACAGGTACTGGATAACATGGAACTCGAAAGAGAACGTGGAATCACCATTAAATCTCAGGCAGTACGAATCGTATACAAAGCCAAAGACGGCGAAGAATACATCTTCAACCTGATTGACACCCCCGGCCATGTAGACTTCAATTATGAAGTATCCCGAAGCCTTGCAGCCTGCGACGGTGCAATCCTGGTAGTAGATGCAGCTCAGGGAATCGAAGCCCAGACATTGGCAAATGTATATCTTGCCCTTGACCATGACCTGGATGTCCTTCCGGTCATCAACAAAATCGACCTGCCAAGCGCAGAACCGGATCGTGTGGTAAATGAAATCGAAGATGTCATCGGCCTTGAAGCCCATGACGCACCAAGGATTTCTGCCAAAACAGGACTTAATGTAGAAGAAGTCCTGGAACAGATCGTAACAAAGATCCCGGCACCTCATGGCGATGTAGATGCACCATTAAAAGCCCTGATTTTTGACTCCATTTATGATGCATACAAAGGCGTTATCGTATTCTGCCGTGTCATGGATGGCCGTGTGAAAAGAGGCACCCAGATTCATATGATGGCAACTGGCTTCACCACAGAAGTTGTGGAAGTCGGATACTTTGGTGCAGGACAGTTTATTCCATGCGAGGAACTGACAGCAGGCATGGTAGGATACATCACTGCGAGTATTAAAAACCTTGGTGACACTCGTGTAGGTGATACAGTTACAGATAAGGAAAGACCATGTGCAGAAGCACTTCCGGGCTATAAGAAAGTAAACCCTATGGTATACTGCGGATTATACCCGGCAGATGGTGCCAAATACGGTGATCTGAGAGATGCTCTTGAGAAGCTTCAGCTCAATGACGCCTCTCTGTTCTATGAACCGGAGACATCCGTAGCTCTTGGCTTTGGTTTCCGATGCGGTTTTCTGGGATTGCTCCATCTTGAAATCATTCAGGAGCGTCTGGAAAGAGAATACAACCTTGATCTTGTGACTACAGCTCCCGGTGTTATTTACAAAGTACACAAAACTAACGGTGAAGTTATCAATCTGACAAACCCCAGCAATCTGCCGGACCCGTCAGAGATTGAATACATGGAAGAACCAATGGTAAATGCCGAGATCATGGTAACAACTGAATTTATCGGTGCCATTATGGATCTTTGCCAGGAACGAAGAGGGCAGTATCTGGGAATGGATTATATGGAAGAAACACGTGCGCTTCTGAAATATAAGCTGCCGTTAAATGAGATTATCTATGATTTCTTTGATGCCCTCAAATCCCGCTCCAGAGGCTATGCTTCTCTGGATTACGAACTCTGCGGATATGAGCGCAGCGAGCTTGTGAAACTGGATATTCTGGTAAACAAAGAAGAAGTGGATGCTCTTTCCTTTATCGTACATGCAGATACAGCATATGAGAGAGGCCGTAAGATGTGCGAGAAATTAAAAGACGAGATTCCCCGCCAGCTTTTTGAGATTCCGATCCAGGCAGCTGTCGGAAGCAAGATTATTGCCAGAGAGACAGTCAGAGCCATGCGTAAGGATGTACTTGCCAAATGTTACGGCGGTGATATTTCCCGTAAGAAGAAACTTCTGGAGAAACAGAAGGAAGGTAAGAAACGTATGCGTCAGGTAGGCAATGTGGAGATTCCGCAGAAAGCATTTATGAGTGTATTGAAACTGGATGATAAATAAAGTATGAATGGTAACTGTGAAGGTACTGAACAGTTATCTGTGAATAGTGCTCATCTCAACAGAAGGTTAAAATATTGAAGAAAATGATTAAGCGAAAAACAGTTATATTATGTATGTTATTGCTTGGAATTTCTGTCTCCGGATGTGGGAAAACCAGGGAGGTAGATGAAGCGTCCTCCAAAGTGATCCAGATCAGTGTTGCGCCGGAAGAGACAAGTCCCACTCCGGCACCGGATCAGGTAGCTTCCGCAGCAGTTACCACCAATGGTAATCTGACAATGGTAAATACGTATCTGGCAGAGCAGGATGCAGCAGGTATCTCATCTGCGGAAAGTTCAGACAGCCAAAGTGATGCCGACAGTACAGATAACAGTGTCGACTCAGCAGATAACAATGAGCAAGACAGCAGTACATCAGATACTGAGGAATAGAAAACAGGTCATAACAGGAGCAGATTACAATGGAGAGAAGGAATATCACAGATTCTCCCATGGAAATCTATGTCCACATTCCATTTTGCATAAAAAAATGTGATTACTGTGATTTCCTTTCCGGTCCGTCAGGTCCAAAGGAGCAGGCTGATTATGTAGATGCTCTGCTTGAAGAAATCAATGCAGCAGAAGAAGGAAAAGGAAGGAGTGTATCCTCTGTATTTATTGGAGGGGGCACTCCTTCTGTTTTGGATGAGAGATTCATAGGAGAAATTTTAAATCATATAAGACGAAAATTTCAGATTGCGGATCATGCTGAGATCACCATAGAAGTAAACCCGGGGACTGCAGACAGAAACAAACTGCAGGCATACAGAACATATGGAATCAACCGCCTGAGCATAGGTTTACAGTCGCCGGATGACAGAGAACTGAAGATCCTTGGAAGAATCCACAATTATGAGCAGTTTCTGGAGACTTACAGAAGTGCAAGAGAGGCAGGGTTCGACAATATCAATATTGATCTGATGAGTGCGATCCCGGATCAGACTTATGAAGGATGGATCCACAATCTTCGCACTGTTGCAGGACTGGATCCGGAACATATTTCCGCATACAGCCTGATCATTGAGGAGGGCACACCTTTTGCATTGCGGACGCTGAATTTGCCGGATGAAGATGCGGAGTACAATATGTATGAGGCAACAGCACAGATTCTGAGAGAATATGGCTTTGAGCAGTATGAGATTTCCAATTACGCAAAGAAAGGCAGAGAATGCAGGCATAACGTGGGCTATTGGATCCGACAGGATTATCTGGGATTTGGCCTGGGAGCTTCCTCTCTTTATGGAAAGGAACGTTTTGCCAATACACAGGATATGAAAAAATATCTGAAAAACAGTAGAACTCTGGAAAAAATAAGAGAAAAAGAGCCGCCCCTCACCAGAGAGGATGAGATGGCGGAGTTCATGTTTCTGGGACTTCGTATGACCAGAGGAATCTCAAAAGCTGAGTTTGAGCGGCAGTTTGGCAGTGAAATAGATGCAATATACGGGGATGTTCTGAGAAAATATAAGTCAATGGGACTGCTTTTGGAAGAAAAAGGAAGGATTTTTCTGAGCAGAGATGGAATCCATGTAAGCAATTCCGTTATGGCGGATTTTTTGCCGTAAACGCCTTGACGAACAAATGTTCCTGTATTATACTGATGCCATGAGGATTGCGGGGCAGCGAAACTGCGCACAATCCATGAATATCATAACATACGAAAAAGGTGTAACTGTTAAGGTAAGAAACAGTTATTATTTATAAATGAGAAACAGGAGGCCCACAATGGCAGCAGATACAACGAAGAAGCACTTTATCAGGATCAGAGGTGCCAATGTTAATAATCTTAAGAATTTAAGTGTGGATATTCCCAGAGATAAGTTTGTGGTATTTACAGGACTGAGCGGCTCCGGTAAATCTTCACTGGCTTTTGATACCATCTATGCAGAGGGACAGCGCCGTTATATGGAATCTCTCTCTTCCTATGCAAGACAGTTCCTGGGACAGATGGAGAAGCCGGATGTGGAGAGCATCGAAGGTCTGCCGCCGGCCATTTCCATTGATCAGAAATCTACCAACCGCAATCCCCGTTCCACAGTAGGAACAGTGACAGAAATCTATGATTATTTCCGACTTCTGTATGCCAGAGTGGGAATCCCTCATTGTCCGAAGTGCGGAAGAGAGATTAAGAAGCAGACAGTTGACCAGATGGTAGACAGTATCATGTCTTTTCCGGAGAGAACGAAGATCCAGCTTCTGGCGCCTGTTGTGCGGGGGCGCAAGGGAACTCATGCAAAGCTTCTGGAGCAGGCAAAGAGAAGCGGATATGTACGTGTGCAGATTGACGGAAACCTGTATGAGCTTTCCGAGGAGATCAGTCTGGACAAGAATATCAAGCATAATATAGAGATTGTGGTAGACCGTCTGATCGTGAAGCCCGGGATTGAGAAAAGACTCTCAGATTCCATTGAGACAGTGCTGGATCTGGCAGAGGGCCTTCTGATGGTAGATACTATGGATGGAAATATTCACAATTTCAGCCAGAGTTTCTCCTGTCCTGACTGTGGTATCAGTGTAGATGAGATCGAACCGAGAAGCTTTTCTTTCAATAATCCTTTTGGCGCCTGTCCGGACTGTCTGGGACTTGGGTATAAAATGGAATTTGATATTGATCTGATGATCCCGGATAGATCTCTGAGTATCCTGGATGGTGCCATTGTGGTCACAGGATGGCAGTCCTGCACAAACGAGGGAAGCTTTTCCAGGGCAATCCTGGATGCTCTTGCCAGAGAATATGATTTCAGCCTGGCAACACCTTTTGAGGAGTATCCGGAGAAGATACAGGACATTCTGATCAACGGAACTAATGGACATTCTGTAAAGGTTTACTATAAAGGGCAGCGCGGAGAGGGCGTTTACGATGTGGCGTTTCCGGGGCTGATCCGAAATGTGGAGCAGCGTTACAGAGAGACAGGCTCTGATGCCATGAAGCAGGAGTATGAATCTTTCATGCGCATTACTCCATGTAAAACTTGTAAAGGTCAGAGACTGAAGAAGGAATCACTGGCTGTGACTGTGGCGGATAAGAATATTTATGAGGTCACCAATCTTTCCATAGAGAAGCTGAAAGCCTTTCTGGCGGATATGCAGCTCTCCGAGCAGCAGCAGCTTATCGGCAGACAGATTCTGAAGGAAATCAGGGCAAGGGTAAGTTTCCTGTCAGATGTAGGACTGGATTATCTTTCATTGGGACGTGCGACAGGAACTCTTTCCGGCGGCGAGGCGCAGAGAATCCGTCTGGCTACCCAGATTGGTTCCGGGCTGGTAGGAGTTGCCTATATTCTGGATGAACCGAGTATCGGACTTCACCAGAGGGATAATGACAGACTTCTTGGTTCTCTGATGAAACTGCGTGATCTTGGAAACAGCCTGATCGTTGTGGAGCATGATGAAGATACCATGCGTGCCGCAGACTGTATTGTAGATATAGGTCCCGGTGCAGGAGAGCATGGCGGACAACTGGTTGCCATGGGAACTGCAGAGGATTTGATGAAGAACGAGGATTCCATCACAGGAGCTTATCTGAGCGGAAAATTAAAAATCCCGGTACCTTTGGAGAGACGGAAGCCAACCGGTTTTCTTACTGTCAAGGGGGCGGCAGAGAATAATCTCAAGAATATCGATGTGAAGATACCTCTTGGGATCATGACTTGTATCACAGGAGTTTCGGGCTCAGGTAAGAGCTCTCTGATCAATGAGATTCTTTATAAACGCCTGGCAAGAGATCTGAACCGGGCAAGAGTGATTCCGGGAAAACATAAGGATATTCTGGGAACAGACCAACTGGATAAGGTTATCAATATTGACCAGTCACCTATTGGCCGTACTCCACGTTCCAATCCTGCAACTTATACCGGGGTATTTGACCAGATCAGAGATCTTTTTGCAGCAACAGCAGATGCCAAGGCAAAAGGATATAAGAAAGGACGATTCAGTTTTAATGTAAAGGGCGGAAGATGTGAGGCATGCAGCGGTGACGGTATTATCAAAATTGAGATGCATTTCCTTCCGGACGTATATGTACCATGCGAGGTCTGCAAAGGTAAGAGATATAACAGAGAAACCCTGGAAGTAAAGTATAAGGATAAGAATATTTACGATGTGCTGAATATGACGGTGGAGGAAGCACTGACTTTTTTTGAGAATGTTCCTTCTATTAAAAGAAAGATACAGACTCTTTATGATGTAGGACTTTCCTATATCCGGCTGGGACAGCCGTCCACAGAGCTTTCCGGAGGAGAGGCACAGAGGATCAAGCTTGCCACAGAGCTGAGCAAGCGCAGCACAGGTAAGACTATCTACATTCTGGATGAGCCTACCACAGGTCTGCATTTTGCGGATGTGCATAAGCTGGTGGAGATTCTGAAACGATTATCGGAGGGCGGTAATACAGTAGTTGTGATCGAGCATAATCTGGATGTGATTAAGACCGCAGATTATATCATTGATATCGGACCGGAGGGTGGAGACAAAGGAGGTACCGTAGTTGCTCAGGGAACTCCTGAGGAGGTGGCACAGTCACCGGTTTCCTATACCGGAAAATATGTAAAGAAATATCTGAAATAATCTTGAAATCATATTGCAGGACTTTCTTTTTAAATGGAAGTTGTATATAATAGAAGAGATTATTTATAGCAATTCTCGTAAATAATATATTTTGATCCGGCTTATCAGGATGTGAAGCCCTGTTGGACTGTTTTGATCGCATTATTTTATGGAGTTGTTATAACTAAACCGGATAAGTCCCCGGTAGAGACTGTAAAAAGTAATGATCAGTTGAAGGGGATGAGGAGAACGTAAGAACAGAAAGGGGATTTCCATGCCGACAAGTGATATTGGAATTGACCTGGGAACCAGGAACAGTCTGGCTTATTCTACAGGAAAGGGGCTTGTGCTAAATGAGCCTTCGATCGTAGTTTATGATAAAAATACAGAGAAGATACGTGCGATCGGTGAAGAAGCCCGTCTGATGGAAGGGCGCATTACTTCAGATATGGAGATCATCCGTCCCATCAGACAGGGCGTGATCGTTGATTATACAGTTACAGAGAAGATGTTGAAATACTTTATATCCAGAGCAATAGGAAGAAGAGCTTTCCGCAAGCCCAGGATCAGTATCTGTGTTCCCAGTGGAATTACAGAGATTGAGAAAAAGGCAGTGGAGGAAGCAACCTATCAGGCTGGTGCCAGAGATGTCTATATGGTGGAGGAACCTATAGCTGCGGCAATCGGAGCCGGGGTGGATGTGACCAAGCCCTTTGGAAATCTGGTCGTAGACATTGGAGCCGGAACTTCGGATGTTGCGGTTATCTCTCTTGCGGGGGTTGTGGTTTCCGCTTCTGTGAAAGTTGCAGGGGACACTTTTAATCAGGCTATACTGAACTATGTGAGAAAGAATCATGGACTTTTTATCGGAGAAGATATGGCAGAGAAGATCAAAATTCAGATTGGTACGGCTATAGAGGAATCAAATCCGAGAACAATGGAAGTAAAGGGGAGAAATGTGATCACCGGTCTGCCGAAGACAGTGACACTTACCTCAGAAGAAATACGTGTGGCGTTAAAGGATGCTACAAGCCAGATTGTGGAGACTGTTCATGGAATCCTGGAAAAGACACCGCCGGAACTGGCTGCGGATATTGTAGACAGAGGAATCGTACTTACAGGCGGCGGTGCCCTTCTTCATGGGATGGATACACTGATCGAGCAGAGAACCGGAGTAAGTACACTGACTGTGCAGGATGCAATGAGCGTGGTCGCAGTGGGAACCGGTAAGTATGCAGAGGTAATGGCACGTTTTGACGGATAAAGCAGGAGGTACTGCACAGTGCAGTGCCTTTTTGCGTTGTCAGAGGATCAAAGAAGCAGGAGGTGTGGAGAAAAGCACATGAGTGAAACTGTCACAGGATACATAGATCATGTTATTTTCAGAAATGAAGATAACGGATATACAGTTATGGTACTGAAAGGTACAAAAAAAGAGGAAGAGCTGACCTGCGTGGGAAGTTTCCCTGCGATCACACAGGGGGCATCTATTGAAGCAACCGGAGTATATATCCATCATCCGGTATATGGCAAACAGTTTCAGATCAGTTCTTTTACAGAGAAGATGCCGGAGGATACATATGGAATAGAACGTTATCTGGGTTCGGGCGCCATCAGGGGAATCGGTGCTGCACTGGCTGCCAGGATCGTGCGGAAGTTTGGAGATGACACACTCCGTATCGTAGAAGAAGAGCCGGAGCGGCTTGCAGAGGTAAAGGGGATCAGTGAGAAAAAAGCCCGGGAGATCGCTGCGCAGGTAAGTGAGAAGGCAGAGATGCGAAAAGTAATGATCTTTCTGCAGAAATATGGGATTTCCCTGAACCTGGGCGCAAAGATTTATCAGAAATATAAGGAATCTGTCTATACGATCCTTCAGGAGAATCCTTACAGACTTGCGGAAGATATTTCCGGTGTGGGATTTAAGATTGCTGATGAGATTGCTGCCAGAGTCGGTATTCACGCAGACTCAGATTACAGAATCCGCAGCGGAATGCTGTATACTCTTCTGCAGGCTTCGGGAGAAGGACATACTTATCTTCCGAGGGAACAGTTATTTACAAGATGTGCCAGACTTCTGGGAGTGGATGAATCCTATATGGAGAAACATCTTATGGATATGGTTATTGACAGGAAGCTGGTGCTGAAAGAAAAAAGCGGAGAAACTATCGTTTATCCGGCACAGTATTATTATCTGGAACTGAACACTGCCAGGATGCTTAATGAACTGAATATTGTGTGTCCTGAGGATAAAGAGCTTGTCAGGCACAGAATTGAGCTGATCGAGAAAGAGACAGGAACTGTTCTGGATGAAATGCAGAAGAAAGCAATCACTGAAGCAGCGGATCATGGACTCTTTATTCTTACAGGAGGCCCCGGTACAGGTAAAACGACAACGATCAATGCGATCATCCGCTTTTTTGAGGGAGAAGGTGCAGAGATTCGGCTGGCTGCACCTACCGGACGTGCTGCAAAGAGAATGACAGAGACTACCGGATATGAGGCGCAGACAATTCACCGTCTGCTGGAACTGAATGGAATGCCGGAGGAAGAGAGGGACGGGCATTCAGCTAAATTCGAGAGGAATGCACAGAATCCGCTGGAGGCAGATGTGATCATTATTGATGAAATGTCTATGGTGGATATTCATCTGATGCATTCTCTTCTTCTTGCAGTGGTAGCAGGAACCAGACTGATCCTTGTGGGGGATGAGAATCAGCTTCCGAGTGTAGGCCCGGGCAATGTGCTGAGAGATATTATCCGAAGCAGATGTTTCCCTGTGGTGGAACTGACTAAGATATTCAGACAGGCATCAGAGAGTGATATTGTTGTAAATGCTCATAAGATAAATAAGGGAGAACAGGTTCAGATCAATAATAAGAGCAGGGATTTCTTTTTTCTGAAGAGATATGATGCAGATATCATTATAAGAGTAGTGATCGCGCTGATCCAGGAGAAACTGCCGCGCTATGTAGATGCCAAACCCTTTGAGATACAGGTACTGACACCTATGAGAAAGGGACTTCTGGGAGTAGAGCGGCTGAATCAGATCCTGCAGAGATACCTGAATCCGCCGGAAGACGGGAAATCCGAGAGGGCGGTTGGAGACCGGCTGTTCCGCACAGGGGACAAGGTCATGCAGATCAGAAATAATTATCAGATGGAATGGGAAATCCGGGGACGATATGGGGTTGTCATTGAGAAAGGCGTGGGAGTATTTAACGGAGACACCGGAATCCTCAGGGAAATCAATGAATTTGCTGAGACAGCAGAAGTGGAATTTGAGGATGGACGTTTTGCAATGTACTCGTTCAAACAGCTGGAGGAACTGGAACTTGCATATGCTATTACAATCCACAAGTCTCAGGGATCTGAGTATCCGGCAGTCATACTTCCATTGCTTTCCGGACCACAGATGCTTTTAAACAGGAACCTTCTTTATACCGCAGTTACCAGAGCAAGAAAATGTGTGACGGTTGTGGGAAACGAGGAGACCTTTGCAGAGATGATACGCAATGAAAAACAGCAGAAGAGATACAGTGCACTGGATGAACGGATCAGAGAACTGAGTGAGACTACAGGGGATAATAATACAGATGGTGAAGAATGATATTGCAGACTGTGATCTGATGACTGAATAATAACAGAGAAAAAATTTATTCCGATAATATGAGAAAAACAGAAATACAGAGGATAGCAAAACAAAGAGTAAAATAGTGGAAGGAAATGGAAATGAAACGGTTTCTGAACATAGTTGCTGATATTTTTTACCCGAGATGCTGTCCGGTCTGTCAGAAAATACTGGCAGATCAGCGAAGGATGATCTGTCCGGAATGCGAGAAAGAACTTCGTCCGATTGGTCATCCCAGATGTTATAAATGTGGAAAACCCATAGAAACAGGGGAATACTGCAGAGACTGTCAGAAACACAGGCATATGTATGAACAGGGAAGAGGGATTTTTGTTTATGATGGCATAATGAGAAGATCTGTTACCAGATATAAGTACTATGGATGCAGAGAATACGGTGATTTTTATGCCAGAGCAATGTATCGATATGCACAGAAAGAATTGCGGGAATGGAAGCCGGATCTGATCGTGCCGGTTCCGGTACACAGGTCGAAAGAGCGGCAGAGAGGTTTTAATCAGGCTGCATATCTGGCGGAGAAACTCGGTCATTATACCGGGATTTCCACAGATGTCAATATTGTGCAGAAAGTTTTAAAGACAAAGTCGCAGAAAAAACTGAATGCTTTGCAGAGAAGAAAAAACCTGGAAAAAGCGTTCTGCGTGACCGGGGATGTCAGGGGAAAGAATATCCTGGTGATAGATGATGTGTATACAACAGGAAGTACGATCGATGCAATGGCCGGATGCCTGAAGAGAAAAGGTGCCGGAAATGTTTATTTTCTTACGGTTTGCATAGGCAGGAGATAAGAAAAAACACTTTTCATACATAATGATATATGTTACAATTAATCTGTATGATTATATGATATATGAATGATATCAGGTTGTTGCTGAGAACAGAGTGAACAGTAATAGCGGATTATAGCAAAAGGAAAAGCATACAGTAAGGAGTAATTTATGTTAAATGAAGAGAAGATAAAAATCATGAATAAACTTGCCATGTATGAACAGGGTGAAGGAAAGAAATATCTTCCGGTCAGCAGGTACTACCGTAGTGATTATATCGGACTTGCCATGATTAAGAATTTTTTCCTTGTTACGATTGGGTATTGCCTGATTCTGGCCGGTATCGCAGCATATTTTGCTGAATATCTGATAGATAATGTTCATAAGATGAACCTTGTTTCACTGGGCGTGGAAGTTATTCTGGGGTATGTGGCAGTGCTGGTACTGTTTTCTGTCCTGACATATATCCAATATACGGTGAAATACCATAAAGCAAAGAAAAGTGTGAAAAATTATTATGAAGAACTTACACAATTAAGTAAAATCTACGGTCGCGAAGATAAAAAATCTTCAGCCAGAGGAGTTACAGGAGGATATAAAAAATGACAGCATTACTCGAATTAAAACAGCGAATAAAGAATTTATACAGCCAGTATGAGATTTATATCCTGCCTGTCTTACGTTTTGTTCTGGCAATGGCTTATTTCATATGGATCAATACCAATATGGGATATATGAAGCAGATCGATAATATATTTATTGTTCTGATCCTTGCACTGATCTGTTCCATTCTTCCTTCGGGTGTAATGATTTTTGTAGGATTTGCCCTGATGGTCGCACATGGTTATGCACTGGGGATAGAAGTTGCAGGTTTTATGCTTGTGCTGATCCTGTTTATGGCAATTCTCTTCCTGAGATTCAGTTCAGACAATAATTTAGTACTTGTATTTACACCGCTTTCCTTTGGGTTCAGTGTTCCGACGCTTCTTCCTATCGGAAGCGGACTTTTGTGCAATGCGTTTTCTGCACTTCCTGCAGGCTGCGGAGTGATTATTTACTATTTTATCCGTTTTATACGTGTACAGCATAAACTTCTGGAAAACCCGGATGTTGCCATAGCTGACAAATTAAAACTTCTGACAGATGGAATCGTGCAGAACTGGGGAATGTGGATCACAGTGATTGCCTTTATCGCAGTGATTCTGCTGGTGAATCTGATACGTACCCGTTCTTTTGACTATGCATGGAGAATTGCCATTATTGCAGGTGGAGTTGTGTATGTTCTGATGATTATTGCAGGTGGATTTTATTTTAGACTGGATATTGATGTTGTTACGCTGATCATTTATACAGTGATCTCTGTGGTGATAGGATTACTTCTTGAATTCTTTGTATTTGGTGGTGACTATACCCGTACCGAGAGACTGGAATATGAGGATGATGAATATTATTATTATGTAAAAGCAGTGCCGAAAGCCTGTGTCACAACATCTGAAAGAAGTATAAAGAAGATTAACGGAAGTTCTGCAAAGGACGAAAGACCGGCACAGGATAACGTTGTTTCTTATGCGAATCCTATTTTTCATGGTGATGAGAAAGCAGTGACGACAGATGAGGCTGCAGCACCTGTAGAGAGAAAGAAAGATATTGACAGCGTGGATTTTGAGAAGAAACTGGAAGAATCATTAAAAAATCTGTAAAAAGCAGTTTCCGGTAACGATGAGACATACGAGCCAAAATTCCATTGCCGCAGGCAATCTGGAATGAATTTTGGCTACGTTACTGTGAACGGAGTGAACAGTAACACAAAATCCACTGAAAACATTTTCAACGATAAGGTATATAAAAATGATAAGGAAAGGAGAGCCATATGCAGGATTTTTCAGGAAATTTGATAGAAATATTATCAAGACTGGCATTTCCTAAGATTGGGATTATAGATATCATACAGATTGCACTGATCGCTTTTTTTGTATATCAGTTCATGGTATGGATCAAATATACTCATGCATATACACTTCTGAAAGGAATACTGGTCGTTCTCCTCTTCATTCTGATCGCGTATATTTTCAGGATGAATACGATTCTGTGGATTTTTTCAAATCTGGCAAGTACACTGATCGTAGGTGTGATCGTTATTTTTCAGCCGGAGCTCAGAAAAGTTCTGGAACAGCTTGGACAAAAGCGGATCATGGCTTCACTGATACCTTTTGATGCAGGTAAAGAGGTGAAGGAAAGATTTACGGATAAAACCATCAGTGAGCTGGTCAAAGCATGTTTTGATATGGGAGAAGTTAAGACCGGAGCACTGATCGTAATTGAGCAGAATGAGCTGCTGACCGATTATATAAGAACAGGTATTAATCTGGATGCAATCCTTACCAGTCAGCTTCTGATCAATATATTTGAACATAACACACCACTTCATGACGGAGCTGTTATTGTAAGAGAGAACAGGATTGTGGCTGCAACATGCTATCTTCCACTGTCTGATAATATGGAACTGAGCAAACAGCTTGGAACGCGGCACAGGGCAGGTGTGGGGATCAGTGAGCAGACAGATTCTGTTACGATCATTGTATCAGAGGAAACCGGTCAGGTATCTGTAGCGCAGGGAGGAAAGCTGACCAGAAGTGTAAACAGTGCAAAACTCAGAGAAATCCTGGTCAGAGCGCAGAATAAGCAGGTTGTAGACAACAGCAAACTTCGCCATTTACTGAAAGGAAGAGTGAAGCATGAAGAAGCGAAAAATAACAGATAATATACCTCTGAAAATCATGTCTGTCGCAATAGCTGTTGTGCTATGGCTGATTGTTGTAAACATAGATAATCCGACAGGAACCAATTACTATACGCTCAATGATGTGGAACTGATCAACAAGGAATATGTGGAATCTTCAGATACCATCGGTAAGATGTGTATGCCGGAACAGAACCAGGATTCCATAAAAGTTGCGATCACTGCAACCAAGAAGATCAGAGACAAGATCAAAGTCACAGACATCTCTGCGGTAGCTGATCTTCAGCAGGCGGTAAGCCTGGATACAAATCCGGTTATGGTTCCTATTACCGTTACCTGTTCTGTACCGGGGGTATCTCCCAGTGATATCAAAGTTACTCCTCAGAATCTCAGTGTAAATCTTGATGAAAAAGAGACACAGGAGTTTGTGGTAAATGTCAGCAGAGGTGATACGAAACCGGGCAAAGATTATGAAGTAGGAAGTCTGACTGCCAGTCCGGAGAAAGTAAGGATTACAGGCCCGAAGACGCTGATCAATAAAATAGATAAGGTAAATGCTTCCATTGAACTGGATGGGAATACAGAGGATTTTACACAGGATGTAAACCTTACGATCATTGATAAGAATCAGGAGGTACTTACCGATTCTGAAATGAATTCATTGCGGATTGAGAATAATGCAAAAGTAACAGTGACTGCAAAATTATGGAAAATCCGTCAGGGAGTGCAGATATCTGCAGATTATGTAGGGACACCGGCTGAAGGATATCAGGTTGGGGCTGTGAGAACAGTGCCGGATACGATCAGTGTAGCAGGCAGTGCAGAAGGTCTTGAAAGTCTTGCGGATAATAATAATGTGATCACTATACCGGAAGACAGTATTGATATTTCCGGTGAATCCGAAGATGTGGAGAAAAAAATCAGTCTTACGAATCTTCTGCCGGACAATGTGAAACTTACCAGTGACTCCAGTGAAGATGTATGGGTAACTGTAAGTATTCTTCCGGCCGGAAGCAGAGAGTTTGAATTTCCGACTAAGAATATAGAGGTTAAGAATAAACCGAAAGATCTGCAGGTAACATTTGAGACTGCGCAGATAGAAGTGCGGATCAAATCAGATAACAAAGATCTGGATGATCTGAATAATGACAAAGACATTAAGGCATCTATAGATCTGGATGGCAAAAAAGAAGGAAGTTATGAAGTCCCGGTTGAGATAGTCTTGCCGGATGGTTATGAGACAGTGGAAGATGTGACTACGGAAGTAGTGATTTCATCAGGGACTGCTGTTGATGACAGTAAGGAAAACAAGGAATAACAGAATTCTCCACTTACAGAAGGGGTAGTAACAATATAAGAGGAACAGTGAAATGGTCAGTAAAAAAGTGACAGTTAAAAATCCCACAGGTCTTCATCTGAGACCTGCGGGGATTTTGTGCAATGAGGCAATGAAATACCAGTCACAGATAACATTTGTCTACGATGGGGGCATGGCAAATGCAAAGAGTGTACTGAGTGTACTTGGTGCATGCGTAAAATGCGGAAATGAGATAGAACTTACCTGTGAAGGTGTTGATGAACAGGAAGCCCTGGATCATCTTGTTACTGCTATTGATAGCGGCCTTGGCGAGTAGAAAGCTGCTGTGCACAAACAGAGTGAACAGTAACCATAAAGTAACATGAATAAAAGAGGAGGAACTTATTGTGAAAAGAAGATTAGTTGCGGTTACATTGAGTCTTATTATGACAATGGCAACTGTCAGTGAAGCAGGTGCTGCTGCATTTACTTCACCTGATACAGCTCCGGCTGTTGCTACACAGACAGATGCAGAAGAAGTAAATGTTACAGAAGAAACTTCTGAAACAGGAACTTCTGAAACAGAAGCAGACGCTTTTTCAGATGGAGATGATGGGACAGCAGTACCATCACAGGAACAGACAGACGACGCATTTACAGCGGGAACGGATACGACTGCTGCATTGCCGGACGAGACGCCGTCAACAGCAGATGCTACGGATGCCGTTGGAGCCGCTGTAGTGAAAGCTGAGGACTGGATAAGCACAGAGAATGGCTTTAAACTGCGCAAACCTGCAAAAAATCAGGATACAGCAAATACAGATGATCAGAAAGCAGCAACAGCAGCACTACCCGATGAGGAGATGCTGTCTGAGACTGACGGATTCTCAGGAGATCAGACAGAATCATCTGAAACAGCAGTGGCTGAAACAGATACAACAGCTGTGACAGCAGAGGCTACAGCAATGGAAACACCAGCAGCAACGGATACAGTGTCTGTAACAAATGAAGAATTTTATACAGCGGCAGACGGAATTGTAAAGATCAGCACAGAGTATAAAGGGGAAACCCATACAGGATATTATCTGTTTGATGAAGAGGGAATCCTTGTAACAGGACAGGCTGAAGTAAAAGAAAACTCTTCAGCTGATGAAGAACCGGCATCAGATGCAGCTCAGTCAGCAGGAGAAGATGCTGCAGGGGAAGAAACAGAAGCCCAGGCAAATCAGTCCTATTTTACAACTGCAGATGAGGCTGTTGTTTATACCGGATGTGAAGGAGAAGCGATAACTCCATATACATCTACAGTAGGCCAGCAGGAGAAGAGTGTATGGAAATGGACAGGAACATATTTCCAGTACTACGATGAGAATGGTAATCTGGAGACAATTGCACAGCTTGAAGCGAAAGCAAAAGCAGCAGGTACATATACCGGATATTTCAAGATCAATGAGGATTATTACTGCCTTGATTCTGAAGGTAAGCCACAGACAGGAGAGATCACCCTCACAGTTAACGGCGAATCAAACCTGTATTATTTTGATCCTGCAAGCAGCGACATTCCTGGAAAAATGTTCCACAATGGATGGCTTCGTTCAGATACCACTAAGGGAGAGCGCTGGCTGTATTTTAAAAAGGGAAATGTTCCGGCAGACATCGGTAAATATTATAAGCGTGGCGTAGTTGCCACAGCTATCCCGGAGAAGGGAACCGGAGCTTATTTGCTGGATGCCAATGGATATGTTCTGAAATCAGTGATGAAGAAGGCTCAGAATGGTGCATATTACTGTACCGACAGTAACGGCCAGATTTATAGAAATAAACTTGTAAAATACGGCAATTTCAGATATTATTTTGGTTCAAACGGAAAGCGGGCAACCTGGACAAAGAGATGGGCAAAAGCAGGCGACCATTACTATTATTTTGGAAGTACTCCGGGTCGTGTTGTTGAGAAACATGGCTGGCAGAAACTTGTCAGCACCAGTGGCAAATTCCTTGGCTGGCTGTATTTTGATTCCAAGGGAAATCATTATACAGATAAGTGGACTTCCGCAGGTTATTATTTTAAGCCATCAGGAAAGCTTGCAAGCGGTTTGACAGAAATCGATGGAAAGAAATATATATTTGAATCATCTACATCCGCAGAACACAAAGGTAAAGTATATAAGAGCACAATGGTGCGCTATAAAAAGAAATGGTATATCGCATCCTCTAAGGGAAGCCTGTATAAGAGCGGATGGAGAAAATACAGCGGCAATTACTATTATCTTAAAGACTGTGTGGTTCAGACAAATCAGTTTATGAAAAAGAATGGAGTAAACGGTTATCTGGATGCGAACGGTAAATATACAAGAGGATGGGTAATTGTAAGTAATGCTAAAAACCTGGTGAGATATATTGATCCGTCAGGAAACGGATTTGCAAGAAATAAGAGTATGAGAGTTAATGGAATTCTGTATTACTTTGACAGTAACGGATACCGTATCACTGATCTGACAAACAGATACAGAGGACCGTATTCTGTTCAGGTGGACAGAGTAAACGGAGTTATGACTGTTTATGCTGATTCAGCCAGAACAATTCCTGTTAAGACGATCAGAGTATCTGTAGGTTTAGCGGGAACACCAACTCCGACCGGTAACTTTACACTGAGCAGAAGCCTGAGGTGGCAGCCTCTTATGGGACCATCCTGGGGACAGTATGGAACCCATGTAGACCGTGCCGGACAGGGAGGAATCTTTGTTCATTCTGTAGCCTGCGGTCAGGCAAACTCATATAATCTTCCGGCAGGAGAGTACAATAAGCTTGGATCTCCCGCATCACATGGATGTATCAGAACCTGTGTGGCAGATGCGAAGTGGGTTTATGAGAACTGTAATGGCGCACCGATCAGTATTATTGATGGTAAATATAAAGCAGATGATGCAATGAAAGGACCTCTTGGAAAGAAAGCACTGACTCCGTTAAGAGGAGCTGCTAATTTTGATCCTACAGATCCGGCTGTCTGATCCGGATATTTCTGCCAGGATAAATAAACATAATTGCTTATAGAAACGAAATATGCAAAACGGCTGCACAGAGCAAGAAATGTGCAGCCGTTTTTGGGTATATATCAGGGATTATCTTGCGAAAATGTAATATAGTATGTATAATATGTTAACTGAATCAAGTAAGTCCCCTACTTCAATCGCGAAAAGCAATAAGCAGTGGGTGGGGACTTGCTTGTATCAGGAGGAGTGCAAGCTCCTTCTGATAAACTGCGAAGCAGTTATTCGGTGTAGAGCCGCGTAGCGAAGCGGATTGCGAATATCCGCTTGATTAGTATTGTAATAAAATGGACGTTTATTAGAAGACAGGACAGGAGTAGAAAGATGAAAAGAGATTTTTTAAAAATCAGAAAAAGGCTTATTGTTGGTTGTCTGGCAGCTACGATAGCTGTAGCGCAGCCTGTAAGCTCTGTTTTTGCAAATCCGCATTATGACAGACGTGATACAGTGGCTGAGGAGGAATTTATTTATTCTGCAAGAACTTCCGGTACAGAGTCATCAAGAAAAAAAGTGAACTCCAAAGCATGGAAAAAGATCAACGGTGTCTGCTATAACGGAAGTGGTAAAATCATTCCGGGTGCGATAACCAGAGGCATGGATGTCTCTGAATGGCAGGGCAATATTGACTGGAAACAGGTAAAGAGGTCTGATATAGATTTTGCGTTTGTCAGGATATCCTATGGTCTGACTCACGAAGATTACACTTATGATGAGAATATGACAAATGCAGAACTTGCCGGAGTACCCACAGGTACCTATGTGTACAGTACAGCTTTATCAACAACTACCGCATTAAAGGAAGCACAGCTTGCCATCAGCAAAATGCAGGGTTACAAGGTTTCCTATCCGGTCGTATATGATCTGGAGTATGCAAAAGCAAGTAAGCTCTCTGCAAAAACAGTCTCAGAGATGGCACTGACCTTCTGCAATGAAGTGCGCAGGGCCGGATATTATCCAATGGTTTACTGCAATACCAACTGGTATGATAATTACATAGACTGGTCCTTATTATCAGGAGTGGATGTATGGATCGCAAGATATGGGGACACGATTCAGGCACCTGATAAGGAACGGTACAATTATACAATATGGCAGTCCACAGACGGTAACCGGGAAAGCGGACTGAACAGTACCAGTGGACTGGTAGCAGGAATCCCTGCAGGCAATGATGTTGATATGGATTTTGGCTATGTGGATTATACAAAGAAAATTACGCCGAGATGGAAATCTCTGGATTCCTATGTTCCTGCAATGAAACCCGATACAGGCAGCAACGATGGAAGCCAGGAACAGACAGGACTTCATCAGGAAAATGGAAAATACTATTATGTCAATGAAAATGGCGAACGTGTGTCAGATCAGTGGGTAACTGTAAATGGAAAGACCTATTATATCAGTTCTGATGGTTATGCTCTGATGGGAATGAAGAAAGTAGACGGGAAATGTTACTGGTTCCATACAAAGTCCGGATATATGTTTAAAAACCGCCGCGTGACCAGATCTACCGGTGATATCTACTATTTTGGAAGCGACGGTGTACGCTGCGAGAATGGAATGTACAAAATCAGGGAAAAAAGTGGGGAGCACACCTATTATTTCCAGAAAAACGGAAAAGCGCATAAGGGATGGCTGACACTGAATGGTAAAAAATACTATTTTTACAAAGGCAGTTCCGCACTTTCCGGTACGCGTGCCGAGAACATTACACTGACCAGTTCCAACAGGATTGTATCTGTGTTTGATGGAAATGGAGTGTGTACCAGACAATATAAAAAGCGGTAAAAAATATTGAAACATATAAAAAGATCCTGCAGCTGTGGCACTGATGGAAATTCTGCAACAGCTTCGGGATCTTTTTATGAAATTGCCGTAATTAAAGCGTATAGATCAGGATACCTGCAATGATGATCAGGTTTCCCATGATTTTTCCTTTCGTGATTTTTTCCTTCAGAATGAAATGAGAGAGAAGCAGGACAAACACATAGGCGGCAGTATCAATGACAGGACCATAGCGCATATCTACTTTTGTATAACACCATGTATTGAGGAGGAGGATCAGCATATATATAGTGTATGAGAGAATCACCCGGAAATTGAGATATTCCCTGATTCGGTTTTCGTATCTGATATTTGCGCTCTGTTTCAGAAGTATCTGTGAAACAGCGGAAAAAAATGTTCCGCTCAACATGATTAAAATAAATGTTCTATTCATATCTCTGCACCGTCCATACTCCAAATAAAACCACCAGAATACCTATGATATTCTGAATGGAAAGATTTTCATGAAAGATCAGCACTGCCCATATCTGCGACCACAGAAGATAAACACTTTTATTGGCATAGGCAGTAGACAAAGAGAATTTCTTGATGACCTGCTGCCAGGTGATGGCGTAGATTCCGCAGTTGGCTACCATCAGGAACAGGAACAGGTAAAGCAGAGGACTGCTGAGACCATGTTTATTATACTGAACAGATGCAGCTTTGGAAAAAACACTTGTCAGTGAAAACAGCAGGATATTCAGATGAAGTTGTATGTAGTCTTTGAGTTTTGACATAATACCTCCGGGCGATAATGGTATTTTACGGATTTCGTCTAATAGCCTGAAAGCTGTCGGACAGTAACTATTTTACATAAAAAAGCAGGGAAGTCAAGGTTTGTGCAGCAGGAATCTTGAAAAGAAATGTTGAAAATGATATGATAAAAATGATTGCAAAAAGATGAAAAGAGAAAGGAAAAGCATATGAGCTTATATTCAGTGGTTGTTCCTGTATATAATTCTGAACATACACTGGGAGAACTATATACCCGTTTGGAGAAAGTATTCCGGGAAACTCTTAAAGAAGACTTTGAACTGATCCTGGTAGATGACGGATCAAAGGACAGATCTTATGAGATCATGACGGAACTCAGAGAAAAGGATCACAGGGTACGGATCATACAGATGGCCCGCAACTTCGGACAGCATCCGGCACTTCTGTGTGGATTTGCACATGTAAAAGGAGAGTTTGTGGTAACAATGGATGATGACCTTCAGCATCAGCCGGAGGAACTTCCGAAGATGGTCAGAACCATGCAGGAGAGACCGGATGTGGATGTTATCATTGCAAGCTATGAAGGAAGAAAGCATGGTCCGATACGCAAACTGGGAACGAAATTTTCTGTATGGGCAACTTCAAAGATGCTGGGAAAAGATCCGGATCTTCAGATCACCAGTTACAGGCTGATCCGCAGATTCCTTGTGGATGCCATGGTAAAAACAAATACATATCTTCCACAGATTGGAAACCTTCTGATCAGGAGTTCTAACCGTATTATTAATGTTCCGGTTCAGCATGCAGACAGAGCTTACGGAAAAAGCGGTTATTCCTTTAAGAGACTGCTGAAAGATCTGATTTATGATATCACGACACATACTGCATTTCCCCTTCTGCTGGTGAGAAATATCGGAATTGTCAGTTTCCTGATAAGTGTAGTTCTGTCGGTCTGTTATCTGGTAAGATATTTTACACTGGGCATATCTGTGCAGGGCTGGACTTCGCTGATGCTGGTTATGCTGGCGTTTTTTGGACTGATTTTGTTATCGATCGGAATTATGGGAATCTATTTAATGAACATTCTTAATGAGGCAAAAAAAATGCCCCATTATGTAATACGTCGGGAGGATACGGACGAATAATGAAGGAAATTGGCGGATATTTTCAGCTGGAAGAGATGCCGGGAGAGGAATATTATCCTGACCTGTACAGGGTCAATCTTGGAAGAACTGCACTGCTGTGGCTTTTGAAGAGCCGCAGGTGCAGGAAAATCCTATTACCGTATTTTCTGTGTGAATCAGTGGTGCATACCTGTCAGGAAAATCAGATAGAGACAGAATTTTATCATCTGAATGAGAAACTGGAAGTTCTGTATCCGAAAGAACAGCTTCCGGAAGGGGAATATCTTTATCTGGTTAATTACTATGGTCAGCTGTCTGATTCCCGGATATCAGAGTATAAAAAGATTTACGGAAACATCATAGTGGACCATACCCATGCATTTTTTCAGAAACCATTAAAAGGGATAGATACACTGTATTCCTGCAGAAAATTCTGGGGTGTCAGCGATGGCGCATATCTGTCAACAGATGCCAGCCTGACAGAAAATAAGACTGTCGATTATTCTGCAGAGCGTATGAAACATATTCTGGGGCGTTATGAGCATAATGCCGGAACCTACTACAAAGATATGCTGGAAAATGCGGCAAAATATGACGGGATGGAGCTTCGGCAGATGTCAAAGCTTACACAGAATCTTCTGAAAGCTGTGGATTATGACAGAGCAAAGAAAAAAAGGGAAGAAAACTACCGGATTCTCGGAGAACTGCTTCCATCGGAAAGTATATTTAATCAGACTGTGCCGGAGGGACCTTTTGCATATCCGTATTTCCACGCTGATGGAATGAAACTTCGCAGATATCTTGCCGAAAAGAAGATATTTGTGCCGACTTACTGGAAAAATATAATTGAGAACTCTGAGACAAAAAGTCTGGAATATACCTGGGCTGCCAATATTCTTCCGTTGCCCTGCGATCAGCGTTACAGCGTGGAGGATATGAAATATATGGCTTCGGTTGTCAGAGAATGTGAGGAACGGATATGAAACATAAAGTGTTGATTCTGGGAACGCTCGGAGAATTTACAGAGCTGGTAAAGAAAGCAAAAGAGAAAGGTTATGAGACTGTTGTGTGCGACGGATATGCAGATGGTATTGCCAGAACGTATGCAGATAAGGCTTATACCATTCCTGTAACAGATGTAGATGCTATTGCCCTGATGTGCAGGGAAGAAGGTGTGGACGGGATCATCACATCATTTTCAGATCTGCTCCTGGAGTGTATGGTTAAAATTGCAGATAAAGCAGGACTGCCCTGTTATCTGAAACCGGAACAGCTTTCCTGGTACAGGGATAAATCGGCATGCCGGGATGTTCTGGACAAGCTTGGACTGCCGGCACCGGGATTTCGGAAAATATCTGTGGAACTGCTGAAACAGGGATCAGAAGAAGAAATACAACAGAGTATTGCAAATCTGCAGTATCCTCTGATCAGTAAACCTCTGGATAAATATGGTTCAAGAGGAATATTTATTATTCATCATTCAGATGAAGTCAGAAAAAAAGCCCTGCAGACAGCGGAATATACGGACTGTCAGGAAATTCTGGTTGAGGAATACAATGACGGTTATGAGTTTAACATGATGACATGGGTAATGGATGGGAAAGTCAATGTGATCAGTATTGCAGATCGTGAGAAAACGGAAATGGAAGAGGGAATGCTTCCGCTCAGCACACGAAATGTTTATCCATCCCGTTTCCTGGCGGAGGTCGAAAAAAGTGCCACAGATATTCTGCAGAATTATATCCGCTATACCGGACAGACGGAAGGTGCATTATCCATGCAGTTTTTCTGGAAACCTGGCAGGGGCATTCAGGTATGTGAGATTGCAGGACGTTTCTTTGGATATGAACATGAGCTGACAGATATGGTTTATGGATTTCAGACAGAGGAACTGCTGTTGGATTATCTTTATGAAAAAGACCGGATAAAGGAGATGTTTGACCGTCATGATATTTATCATCCGGTAAAATATGGGGCTGTACTGTATTTTCAGGGACGACAGCTTCAGATTGCAGATCAGACGGCAGCCTGTGAGCTTGCAAAAGAAAAATGCGTTGTAAACCCCTGGATTTTTTATAAAGAAGGCGAACGTGTGATAGAATATGGGCCGAATCCATATCTTGCATTGTATTATATAGAAACAGAAAACCGCAGGCAGCTGGAGATGGAGACTGAGAAATTTTTCAGTGAGATGAGTATCCGGGATCCGGAGGGAAGAGAAGTTGCCTACAGAAATAAGATACCGGAATATGAGAAGGAAAAGAAAACAGATGATTGATTTTAACAGACCTGCTTTTACAGGCAGGGAATTTGATTACATACGTGATGCGGTACAGAGAGGAATGCTCTGTGGGGATGGAGAATATACGAAAAGATGTTCTCAGTGGATGATGGATAAATTTCATGTAAATCATGTAATGCTTACCACATCCTGTACCCATGCTCTGGAGATGGCAGCCCATCTTTGCGACATTAAGCCCGGTGATGAGGTGATCATGCCGTCCTATACATTTGTTTCAACCGCAGATGCCTTTGTATTAAAGGGAGCAAAGATTGTATTTGTTGATATCAGACCGGATACAATGAATATTGATGAGAAACTGATCGAGGCGGCAGTGACTGAGAAAACAAAAGTGATCGTCCCGGTCCACTATGCAGGGGTTGCCTGTGAGATGGATACCATTATGGAGATTGCAAAAAAATACAATCTGAAGGTTGTTGAAGACGCTGCGCAGGGAGTAGATGCCTGTTATAAGGGAAAAGCTCTTGGTACCATTGGAGATTTTGGGTGTTACAGTTTCCATGAGACAAAGAACTATACTATGGGAGAGGGCGGTGCAATCCTTTTTAACAGGGATGAATATCTGGAGAAGGCAGAGATCCTGAGAGAAAAGGGAACTGACAGAAGTAAGTTTTTCCGCGGACAGATTGACAAGTACCGCTGGATAGATTATGGTTCTTCCTATCTTCCAAGTGAACTGAATGCAGCATATCTTTATGCACAGCTGGAAGCAAGAGATCAGATTTTTACCAAAAGAATGGAGATATACAATTATTATCATAAAAATCTGGCTCATCTTGCACAGGAGGGTAAGATCGAACAGCCTTATGTGCCGGAGGAATGTGGTCACAATGCCCATATGTATTATATCAAGGTGCGTGATATGCAGGTAAGAACCCGGCTGATTGCTTACCTTCGGGAAAAAGGAATCTGCAGCGTATTTCATTACGTGCCTCTTCATTCTGCACCTGCGGGACAGAAATTTGGAAGATTTTCAGGGGAAGATGTTTATACTACAAAGGAAAGTGAACGTCTGTTGAGACTGCCGATGTTTTATAATCTGGATATGGAGGATGTGAAGTATATCACAGATACCATAGCTTCTTTTGATGGATTCTGATAATCGTGTGCCGCAAGTCTGTTTCAGGAATCAACTTGTCGGCACATCGGACGGAAAACAGAGACATATATTAAGAGGAAATATTATGAAAAAATGGAAACATTTATTAAAGGCTGTTATGGCTGTGGGAGTCATTGCAATGACTGCTGTTCAGATCTGCGCTGCTGCGGAAGGAACTGCGCAGGCTGCTGCTTCAGAGGTTACACCCGTATCCATTTCAACTAATGAGATTGCAGGCTGGCCTGCAGGTCCTGAGATCACATCTGAGACAGGGGTACTGATGGATGCAGACAGCGGAACTCTTCTGTACAGCAAGGGCGGAGATGAAATCCGTTATCCGGCAAGTATTACCAAAATCATGACACTGCTTCTGGCGGTGGAGAACTGTTCCCTGAAAGAAGATGTTGTATTTACGGAAACAGGAACACGTGATATCAGTTGGGATTCCGGCAATATTGGAATGCAGGTGGGAGAAGTGATGAGCATGAGAGCATGCCTTTATGCACTTGTGATCCGCTCTGCAAACGAGGTCGCAGCCCAGATTGCAGAACATGTAGGCGGCACAGAGCAGCATTTTGTAGATATGATGAATGAACGTGCGGCTCAGATCGGATGCACAAATACACATTTTGTAAACGCCAGTGGTCTTCCGGATCCTGACCACTATTCTACTGCACATGACATGGCGTTGATCATGCGGGAAGGTCTGAAGAATAAAAAATTCCGCAGGATCATCGGCACTACAGATTATACGATCAAACCTACGAACATGAACAGTGAGTCAAGGGTACTGCATACGCATCATCCGATGCTTGCCCCGGAGAGCAGCTATCATTATGATGGCTGTATTGGCGGCAAGACAGGATATACCAGTGAGGCCGGAAACACTCTTGTGACAGCAGCAGAGAAGAATGGAACTACTTATATTACAGTGACAATGAAGGCGGCAGACCTTGCAGTTGCCAGTACGGATTCCACAGCACTGTTCAACTATGGTTATCAGAATTTCACAAAAGCACAGGTAAATGGTGGAGAAGTATCAGTTCCAAACGGAGTGACTGTGGATAACCTGACTGTTCAGGAAAATTCACAGGATGGAAATACAGTAGATGATTACTATTATAATGATTATCTGCTGGGAAGCGTTGAAGTTCCGGAAGCTACACCTACACCGGAACCTGCAGCGGATACTCTTTCTGATACATCCGGAGGAAATACAGATCAGGCGGATCAAAATGAGAAATCAGATACTGTCGGAGAAGAAAAAACTTCTGCAGGCATGCCAAAGCTGCGAAAAATACTTCTGATCATAGGAGCGGCAATGCTTCTTCTTATTATCATTCTGAGCATTGCACTTGCAAAAAAGGAAAAAAGATATTATGGCTAAGTCTGCATACTAGTGTGCCGACAAATTGATTCTTGAAACAATCTTGCAGGATAAATTTTTTTATTTCAAGGCGGAGGAAGGAGGCGTAGCGGTGGCTACGGCGACCGACGACAACGCGGAAATAAGAAATTTAGACGCAAGATTGTTCGAGAAATCAATTTGTTGGCACACCAGGTGGATTTATGCGAACAGATATAACAGAAACACAGAGAAAGCTAAAGAAAAGAGGAAAATAAAATGGGAAAAATCAAAGTTACAGAATGTGGTGGAATTAAGGGATTAAAAGTGGTAGAACCTACAGTTTTCGGAGATGCCAGAGGATATTTCATGGAAACCTACAATTACAATGATTTCAAAGAAGCAGGAATTGATGTCGAATTTGTACAGGATAATCAGTCAAGCTCACATAAGGGTGTACTTCGCGGACTCCATTTCCAGATCAATTACCCACAGGATAAACTGGTACGTGTTGTAAATGGTGAGGTATTTGATGTGGCGGTAGATCTTCGTGAAGGTTCAGAAACATATGGAAAATGGTTTGGAGTCGTACTTTCTGCTGAAAACAAGAAACAGTTCTTCATTCCGAAAGGATTTGCACATGGTTTTCTTGTGCTTTCCGAGCATGCGGAATTCGTTTACAAATGCTCTGATTTCTATCATCCAAATGATGAGGGCGGCCTGATCTGGAACGATCCGGATATCGGAGTTGAATGGCCGATTCCGGAAGGAATGGAATTAAGCTTTTCTGACAAAGATACCAAATGGGGAAGCTTTAAAGAGTACCGTAAATAGGAGAATGAGCGATTGAATACAATTTTTTCTTTACCGATGGATATTTATAAGAACAGACGGCTTGTTGCAAAGCTTGCAAAGAATGATTTCAAAACAAGATATGCAGGTTCTTATCTGGGAATTGTGTGGGCGTTTATCCAGCCTGTGATCACGATCCTGGTATACTGGTTTGTATTCTCTGTAGGTTTTCGTTCCGGAACAGGGGATCTGGGAGTTCCTTTTGTTCTTTATCTGGTAGCAGGTATTGTGCCATGGTTCTTTTTCCAGGATGCGCTGATGGGGGGGACAAATTCTCTGCTGGAATACAATTATCTGGTAAAAAAAGTCGTTTTTAATATCAGTGTGCTTCCGGTAGTCAAGATCATTTCTGCCATGTTTGTGCATGCATTCTTTGTGTTGTTTACGATCATCCTGTATGCAGCGTATGGGAAATTTCCTGATTTCTATTATCTGCAGATTATTTATTACAGTGTATGTGTGTTCATTCTGGTATTGGGCTTATCCTATGCCACAAGTGCAATCGTTATTTTTTTCAGAGATCTGACCCAGATCATCAACATTGTGCTTCAGGTAGGAGTCTGGCTGACTCCGATCATGTGGATCGTTGAGGCTTCACCTCTGATGGGACATCCTGTGATCATGAAGATCCTGAAACTGAATCCGATGTATTATATTGTTTCCGGATACAGAGATACATTCCTGATGAAAACCTGGTTCTGGGAACATGCAGGATGGACGGTCTATTTCTGGATATTTACAATTCTGTGTTTCCTGTTCGGAAGCTGGGTATTTAAACGTCTGCGCATTCATTTTGCAGATGTACTGTAACTAGTACAGCGAATATTAATATAGCAGAAACTTAATTTTCGCTGTACTGGTAAGCGCGAAATAAGTCAGAAGAAGATGAAAAACACAGGAACATAACAGAAAGGAAATCACGTGGAGAACAAGAAAGTAATTCAGGTGAAGGATCTCACCAAAATGTATAAATTATATGATAAGCCTTCGGACAGACTGAAAGAAGCGCTGGGGCTTACCAGAAAGAAACTTTATAAAGAGCATTATGCACTTCATGATGTAAATTTTGATATTTATGAAGGAGAATGCGTGGGAATTATCGGAACCAACGGTTCCGGTAAATCCACGATCTTAAAGATCATCACCGGTGTCCTGACTCCCACAGCAGGGGAAGTAAAGGTAGACGGACGAATTTCCGCACTGCTGGAACTGGGAGCCGGATTTAACATGGAATATTCAGGTCTTGAGAATGTATACCTGAATGGAACCATGATCGGTTTTTCAAAAGAAGAGATTGATGCCAGACTGAATGATATTCTGGAATTTGCGGACATTGGAGACTTTATCCACCAGCCTGTAAAGACTTATTCCAGCGGTATGTTCGTGCGTCTGGCTTTTGCTGTTGCAATCAATATTGATCCGGAGATCCTGGTGGTAGATGAGGCGTTGTCTGTGGGCGACGTGTTCTTTCAGGCAAAATGTTATCACAAGTTTGAGGAATTTAAGAAACAGGGAAAGACGATCCTGTTTGTAAGTCATGATCTTGGAAGCGTTTCCAAGTATTGTGACAGAGTTATTCTTTTGAACAAAGGGGTAAAGATGGATGAAGGTTCACCAAAGCAGATGGTTGACCTGTACAAACAGCTTCTGGTAGGACAGAATCCTGTAAAACAGAATGAATCTGACAGTACAGAGCAGATTGTGGCAGAGGACAGTGAAGGACTGGGAGATTTTCAGGTAAATCCCAATATGCTGGAATATGGAAGCCGTATTGCTGAGATCACAGATTTCAGAGTCATTGATGATAAAGGAAGATGTTCCAATACTGTTGAAAAGGGAAGCTGCTTCAAAATTCGTATGAAAGTCCGGTTTAATGAAGAGATTCAGGAGCCGATCATGGCATACACCTTTAAAAATATTCAGGGTACGGAAATCACAGGTACCAATACCATGTATGAAAATGCAAAGATAGAACACTCAGGAAAAGGGGATATATGTACTGTAACATTTACACAGAACATGAACCTTCAGGGCGGTGAGTATCTCCTGTCATTTGGATGTACAGGGTATAAAAACGGAGATTTTACGGTATTCCACAGACTTTATGACGCATGTAACATAACAGTTATTTCCAGTAAAAATACAGTTGGATTCTATGATATGGATTCAAAGGTGGAAGTACGGTGCGAAGAACAGGTCTGAGAAAGTTATGATGACAAATATCAGTGCGAAAAAATAATCAGCGCGAGGACTATATATGGAAGAAAAAATCGGGAAAGTAATTCTGGATACCACGTGCTATCCGGGAAAAGATCTATACAGTGATGGTGCGATAGAGGATGAAATGCTTGCAATTTCCAGAGATTTTGCACCGGAAGAATTTAACAGAGTGATCAGTGAGAGAAAGAGCTGGCCAATTCTTTATCATTTTTCTCATATCAGGGAGAATATTCTGAGCTGGATTCCCTTTACAGGAGAAGAGAAGGTTCTGGAGATTGGTTCCGGATGTGGTGCTGTGACAGGAGCTCTCTGTGAAAGGGCGAAGGAAGTTACCTGCATCGAGCTTTCTATGAAAAGAAGTAAGATCAATGCATACAGACATCAGGATCAGGATAATCTTAAGATCCTTGTGGGAAACTTTCAGGAGATTGAGAAAAACCTTACTGAGAAATACGACTATATCACTTTGATCGGTGTATTTGAGTATGGAGAATCCTATATCCGGAGTGAGAATCCCTATGTGGACTTTCTCAGGATCATATCAAAGCATCTGAAGCCGGATGGAAAGATCATTCTGGCCATTGAGAACAGACTGGGACTGAAATACTGGGCCGGATGTACAGAGGACCATTTTGGAACTTTATTCGAAGGAATCCAGGGATACCCCAAAACAAAAGGAGTTAAAACTTTTTCAAGAAAAGAATTTAATGGAATTTTGGAGGAAGCAGGAAACTTAAAAGCCGACTGGTATTATCCATATCCGGATTACAAATTTCCAATGACTATTCATTCAGACAGACATCTCCCTGCAAGCGGAGAGCTGCATATGAGGGACTACAATTTTGACAGACTCCGTCTGGATCTGTTTCAGGAATCTCAGGTGTATAATACACTTTTGAGCAATGATCTTTACCCGCAGTTTGCCAATTCCTTTCTTCTTGTGATCGGAAAAGAACAGCCACAGACAGCACCGGTTTATGTGAAGTTTTCCAATGAGAGAGATCAGAAGCTCTCCATTTATACGGAAATCAGTGAAGCAGCAGATGGGCAGCTGACTGTGAAGAAAGTACCGTCGCAGAAGAAAGCGGCAGCTCATGTACGGAATCTGGGAACTATCTGCGAAGAACTGACCGGAATGTATAAAGAAGAGGAAATTGAAGTAAACCGCTGCCGGATCAAAGGTGACTGTGCGCAGCTGGAATATCTGACAGGTATCACCCTGGAAGATAAGCTGGATCATCTTCTGGAAGAAGGCAGAACAGAGGAACTGGAGAAATTATTCTTCTCTTATATACAGAAAGTAAAGAATATTCATGAGAAGAAACCCTTTGAGAAAACACCGGAATTTGTAAGGGTATTTGGAAATGTAAACCTGCGTTCTGATCTGAAATGTACAGAAATATCCAATATTGATTTTGTTCCTGCAAATATTATCCTCTCTGAGAATAAAGTATCTGTGATCGACTATGAGTGGACCTTTGCATTTCCTGTACCTTCACAGTTCCTGGTTTACAGGATGATCTTTTATTATCTGGAACTGAATGACAAACGGGGAATACTTAAAGAACGGGATTTCTATGAGAAAGCAGGAATCCTGCCTGAAGATATAGAAGTTTATGTGGAGATGGAACATAATTTCCAGCAGTATATTCTGGGTGAGCATACAGCAATGAGAAATATGTATGCCCAGATCTCTCCGGGCCGGGTGGAAGTAGAAGATTATTACAGAGAAAAGAAACAGGAATCTCTGGAAATGCTTCAGATTTTCTGGGATAACGGAAAGAGCTTTAATGAAGCTGATTCTGTGAGATATCTGTTCAGAAATGGGAAAATTCAGACCGAGTTTGAACTTCCGGAGAATACCACAATGCTTCGCCTTGATCCGGGCGAAATGTCCAAGGGACTTAAAATTGTAAAGCTGACATGGGAAGATGAAAGTCAGGTAAAGTTTCACACAGATGGCTGTGAAGTGTCCTCCGGAGAATTCTATTTCGGCGGTGACGATCCGCAGATCATAGTAGATTCTGTTCCTGAGAACAGAAAGTCCATAAAGATTGAAATGGAGATCCTGGACCGGCAAACCACAGAAAAGAAATTCTGGAAAGTATACGCAGAGCAGAAAAGGGCAATGGAGCAGATGAGTCAGGAGCTTGCGCAGAAGAAAGCTCTGGTCGATCAGGTGGAAGGCAGTAAGGCATGGAAAGTGTATCGTGCCATCAAAAGGGTTTAGTTATGGGAAATATACTTTGGAGTGTAGATAAAAAAATATACAGTGACAAAGAAGATCATACTCTGGCCATTACCGGATGGGCGATAACCAGAGATCAGTCAGAATGTGATTTCATTCTTTATGGTTCGGGAAAGGAACTTTCCGTTCCTGAACCTTCGCGTTGTGAAAGAGCGGATGTGGCCAAAGATTTAAAAGAAACAAAAGATATAAAAGAAGTGGGAAATGTCGGATTCACAGTAAAGATACCGGAAATTATAAAACTTGCAGAAGAGCATGAGAAACTGCAGCTTGCGCTGAGAGCAGGAGATGAAAAAGAAATCATCTGGGAAGCCACAGCTGCAGAAGTGAAGGACTTTTGTGAGGAAAGTCTTATTGAATATCATATTGATGAGGAACAGATTACACAGGAGAGTATCCTGACAGTCAGAGGCTGGGTTGTAAACCAGCTGGAGCCGGATGAGATATTTGTACAGGGTACAGATGGGAAGGTTCTGGAATGTACGATCACCAGACAAAGACGTCCGGACGTGGAAGAGGCAAAGGGGATTTCCGAAGAAGAGAAAAGAAATCTGGGATTCAGTATTACTGTCAATCTGGAGAATACAAACGATCAGAATATCTGCATCTGTTTCAGGGGAAAAGATGTACAGAAAATTTATACTGTAAATGTAAAAAAAATAAAACGGGAAAATACCGGACTGTATCAGCAGATGAAACTGCTGTCTCTGAAGAACAGGCAGAAGAATCAGGAATATATAAAGAAAAACGGTATTGGAAGATTTATCCGTTATGTGAGAAATTCCCAGCTTAAGGACGGAGATCAGGATTATGAAGACTGGCTGAAAGATCATGTCGCATTCCGAAAGGAATTAAAAAGACAGAGAACTGCTGTTTTTTCTTATTCACCGCGGATCAGTATTGTGATGGTGGTGACGGATACAGATGAACAAAGGTTAAAAAGTGTGATCGATGCTTATACAGAACAGACCTATGGTAACTGGCAGCTGTGTCTTGCAGATGCATGTGAGGGAGAGGAAACAGGAGAGTTTCTGCGGAAAAAATATAAAAAAGAAATCCGCCTTTCCTACAAGAAGGTTACGGAAAACAACGGCATTTCGGGAAATCTTAATGCATCTCTGAAACTTGCAATGGGAGAGTATGTTCTGTTTGCCGGTCAGGAGATCATACCTGAACCTGATGCACTTTTTCAGATGGTCAAAGCGATCACAGAGAAAAAAGCGGATATGATCTATACAGATGAAGATGAGATCAGCGCAGACGGAAAACATTATTCTGAGCCGGAATTCAAGCCGGATTTCAATCTGTTCAGATTAAGGGAAAATAATTATATCGGACAGTTCTGGGCAATCCGGAAGGAAATTCTGGAACAGGCCGGAAAGTTTGATCCGGAATATGATGGTGCACAGGATTATGATATGCTCTTAAGATGCAGTGAGCAGGCAGAGAATATTGTGCATATTCCAAAGATCCTCTGTCATTCCATGAAAGCAGAGAACCTGATCACAGAAGAACAGGAGAAGAAAAACTGGGAAGCGGGCAGAAAGGCACTGGAGGAGCATTACCGCAGGGCGGAGGTTTCTGCAACAGCGGAACTTGCAGACAAGAAGGGATGGTACAGAAGCCATCTGACTATTTCCGGCGAACCGATGATTTCTGTGATCATTCCAAGTAAAGATCACATTAATGATCTGGAACTGTGTATTTCATCCATAGAAGAGAAGACAACATGGAAGAATTACGAGATCATTATTGTTGAGAACAACAGTGTGGAAAAAGAAACCTTTGTATACTATGAGACACTGAAAAACAGATACCCAAATGTAAGGATCCTTACATGGAAAAAAGAATTCAATTATTCTGCGATCAATAACTTTGCAGTAAGAGAGGCGCAGGGAGAATATCTGCTGTTTCTTAACAATGATGTGGAGATCATTACAGAGAACTGGCTTGAAGAAATGCTTCAGCTTTGTCAGCAAAAAGACGTGGGAATGGTCGGTGCGAAACTGTATTATCCGGATGATACCATTCAGCATGCAGGAGTGGTAGTTGGTCTTGGTGGAGTTGCTGCCCATGTATTATGTAAACTTCCCCGGGATGCGGAAGGATATATGGGACGTCTGCGCTGTGTGCAGGAGATAAGTGCAGTCACTGCCGCCTGCATGATGGTAAAGACTTCTGTTTTTAAAGCAGTCGGAGGATTTGACGAGGAGCTGAAGGTTGCATTTAATGATATTGACCTCTGTATGAAAGTGAGAAAATATGGAGTGAAAATTGTATTCACACCGTATGCAGAACTGTATCATTATGAATCCAAATCCAGAGGAATGGAAGATACACCGGAGAAACAGCTGCGTTTTTCCAGAGAAGTAAACTGTTTCCGGAGAAAATGGGAAAGAGAGCTCCTGAAAGGAGATCCCTATTATAATCCTAATCTGACATTAAATAACACAGACTGTTCTCTGAGAAAACAGGAGAAGAACGGAGATTAACATGCCTAAGGAAATATTTGAAGTAGTAAGAGAAAGATTTCATTTATCAGACAGGACACAGTATATTGTGCAGGGACACTGGCCGAAAGATGCGGTGATGGAGGCATATCTGGATCAGCACAAACTGAAGGTGTCTGTGAAAGAAAATGAAAATGTAAGTGCACTGGAACGTTTTAAAGATCCGGAGAAAATGCAGGGAATACAGATTACGGCAACTGTTCAGATACCGGAAAATCTGGAGGGGTATCATAAGCTTGTGATCTATGAGAAGTTTCCGGATAAAAAACATGTCTGGTTTTCCATCACTGCCGGTGAACTGGATAAAAAAAGAGATAAACCGCAGGTATATTTTGAAGAAGAGAGTGCAGAACAGGGAACTGTACGAATCAGAGGGTGGGCCATTGCACCGAAGCCTGTGACTGTTCGTATCTTTGATGCGGATAAAAAGCCGGTTGCTGCTGAAATCCAGAGAACAGACAGGGTGGATGTCAACCAGCTGTTTGAAGAAGCACAGGATCCGGGAAAGACAGGATTCTTCTCTGAGATCACCAACGTTTCGGGAAAATGCCTGTATGTAGTGTTTTATGCAGGCGAGAAGAAAACTGTACATGTGGTTCCTCTGAGAAAAGCTGATATTCTGGCAAAGAAATTAGACAAATATGTAGAAAAAGGAATCCGCTACTGGAAATCTCAGGGTGCGGCGGCTCTTGCTGAGAAGGTAGTGACAAAGGTTAAAAATGTACGTCAGGGACCGCCATCTTATCAGAAATGGATCAGACATCATCTGCCGGACAGGAACGAACTGGAGAAACAGAAAAAAACATCCTTTGGATACAGACCCAAGATTTCTTTTGTAGTACCGCTGTATAAGACACCGGAGAAATATCTCAGAAGACTGACAGAATCATTTCAGGAACAGACTTATTCAAACTGGGAACTTTGTTTCTCTGACGGAAGCGGCGCACAGTCACCGCTGACGGAATTGTTAAAAGAACTGACAGCGAAGGATAACAGAATTAAATACGTTTCTCATGAGGAGCCGCTTCAGATTTCAGAGAATACCAACAGTGCCATTGAAATTGCAACAGGTGATTTCATTGCCTTTGCAGACCATGATGATGAGCTGACGCCGAATGCATTATTTGAATGTGTGAAAGCAATAAATGAGAAACCGCAGACACTGGTGATCTACACAGATGAAGATAAGATGTCTATGGATGGACATAAATTCTTTCAGCCGCATTTTAAACCGGACTATAATCCGGATCTGCTGTGCACGGTCAATTATATCTGCCATCTGTTTGTGGTATCACGAAAAGTAATTGAAAAAGTTGGCGGGCTGCGAAGTGAGTTTGACGGTGCACAGGATTATGATTTTGTGTTACGCTGTGTGGAAGCAGTAAAGGATGAAGAAATCTGTCATATTCCAAAAATCCTGTATCACTGGCGTTGCCATGAGGACTCCACAGCAGAGAATCCCGAGAGCAAGCTTTATGCCTTTGAAGCCGGAAGACGTGCAGTACAGGCTCACTATGAGAGAACAGGAATCCACGCAGAGGTTTTTAAGGGTGAATATCTGGGTCTGTACAGAACGAAGTTTATCAGAGATCATGATCCGCTGATTTCTATTATTATTCCGAATAAAGACCATATTGATGATCTGAAGAGATGTATGGAATCCATTGAACAGAAATCTACGTACAAAAATTATGAGTACATTATTGTAGAGAATAACAGTACAGATTCTGCTACTTTTGAATATTACAAAAAACTGGAGGCAGAGAATCCGAAGGTTCGCATGGTATACTGGGACGGAGTCTTTAACTATTCTGCCATTAATAACTATGGTGCATCTTTTGCAAAGGGTGAGTATCTGCTTCTGCTTAACAATGATACAGAGATCATTAATCCGGACTGTCTGGAAGAACTCCTGGGTTATTGCATGCGTAAAGAGGTAGGCGCAGTGGGTGCAAGACTTTATTATGAGGATGATACGATCCAGCATGCAGGTGTTGTGATTGGTTTTGGCGGAATTGCAGGACACTGTTTTGTCCAGCAGAAGAGAGGTACCACCGGATATTGTCACAGAATTATCTGTGCACAGGATTACAGTGCGGTTACAGCTGCCTGCATGATGGTGAAGAAATCTGCATTTGATGCAGTGGGAGGACTTTCAGAGGAACTGGCTGTTGCATTTAATGATATTGATTTCTGCATGAAGCTGAGAAAGGCGGGATATCTGATCGTGTATAATCCATATGCGGAATTATACCATTATGAATCCAAATCCAGAGGTCTTGAGGATACTCCGGAAAAAGTGGCACGATTTAACAAAGAAATTGCCACCTTTGAGAAAAAATGGCCGGAGATTCTGAAGAACGGAGATCCTTATTATAACCCAAATCTCACTCTGAAGAGCCAGGACTTTTCTCTGAAAAGAATCTGAAGATGAAATTGCTATAAAATGAATGTGAAAGAAGATATGTTAAAGAAAAAGAAAGAGATCAATGAAAAAACAGAAATTTTCATTTTTGTATTTCTGGTGTTTATCCTGCTGACAACCTGGGCGATGACACAGCCTTTTAATTCAGGGCCGGATGAACAGATGAGATATTATGTTGCAGATTACATTTATAAACATCATGGAGCTCTTCCGGGGGGAGATGATCCGGCTGTCAGGAATAAAGTGTGGGGAATTTCCTATGCATATTATCCGGTTGTATCTTATATGGTGTCTGCATTATTTATGAGAATATCCCGGCTTTTTGCAGATCCGGGATACTCCATGTTCAAAATTGCACGTATGGCAGATGTACTGTTTGTCACAGGTGCAGTGTATTTTGTTGTAAAAGCTTCGGGCAAACTGTTTCCGAAAGAAAAATATTCCAGAGAAGTTAGATGGCTGTTTGCAGCACTGGCAGGATTTATGCCGCAGGCAATCTTTATGGGAACTTATGTGAATACAGACTCACTGGCACTGCTGGCAGCAGCCATGATCTTGTATGCATGGGTCTCTTATCTGAGAGAAGACTGGACATGGAAAAACTGTATACTCCTTGCAGTGGGAATGGCCGTATGTGCATTGTCTTATTATAATGCATACGGTTGGATACTCTGCAGTTTTTTCTTCTTCTGTTTTACGGTATTACTCTGCAGAGAAGAAGCTTTTTCACAGAGAGTTCGTTTTCTTTTCAGCAGAGGAGCAGTGATCGCAGCAGTTACTTTAGTTCTCTGCGGCTGGTGGTTCATCCGTAACGCAGTTTTGTATAACGGAGATTTCCTGGGAAGGAAATCCTGTGCGGAATGTGCGGAAAAATATGCTCAGAAGGATTACAGACCTTCACTGTATCCGACGCCTGCAAAGCTGGGATGGAACTGGAAAGATATTATCCTTTATCAGGATCCCGGCTGGTATCATAACTGGATTCTGACAGTGTGTGTAAGTTTCATCGGTACTTTTGGACAGATGGAAATTTATATGCCATATACGGTCAGCAAACTGTATATGCTGTTCTTTGCTGTTGGGATCATCAGTGTATTTTTTGTAAAAGAGACATTTGATCTGAGAAAAAAAATGTATGTTGCACAGCGGAAAGCAGTTGGAAATGACAGATGGAAGATTAAAACAAAGGTGATATCCCGAGAGTGGAATAAAGAAGGTATTTTCCATTTGATGATGGTATTTCTGATTATGATTCCGGTATTTCTGTTTCTGTATTATGTTTATTACAGTGATAATCAGCCACAGGGAAGATATCTTATGCCTGCATTATATCCTCTGATGTACTTTGTTACGCTGGGCTGGAATAATATTCTGACAAAAACAGTGAAAAATGAAAAGGTACGGAGTCTGATATACAGAGTACTGACTGTACTGCTGGTGATTTCGCCATTTGCCTGCTGGGCATTTTTAATCTTGCCTTAAAAGAAATAAAGGGACTGCCGCATGAAAAGCTCTTGCGGAAGTCCCTTAAATTTATCTGTTTTATCTATCAAAGAAATGGTTACTGTCTGGTATTCAGAAGCAGGCTTCAGGATTTGATCACTTTGATCATCAGGAACAGGAAAAACAGCAGGAATGCTGCTCCGATCGCCCCGATGATATAATAAGGAGCAGTTGTGTGGGAAGCAGAATATGCCTGTGCTGCCTCCATATTCTTCTGACCGGTTACTGCGGCATCATTTGTCTGCTGCTCTGCGTCTTCCAGAATAGCAGTTCCTACAGGAGTTCCTCCAAAGTAATACTGGCGTGTGATCTGTCCGTCAGAAGAAGTATCTTCTGTGGTCAGATTATCTTCTGTGGCACCGTTTGGTGCAATGACTGTACCACCGGAAAGACGGTTAAAATCATCATCTGCGATGGTAAGGGGTGCAAAATTGTCAAAACCATAATTGAGAAGTGCGATCGCTTCATTATCGGTAACACCGGATGCGCCATTTAATACAATGCATACCAGCTTCATGTTATTTTTGGAAGCTTCACATACCAGGGTACTTCCGGAAGCTTCTGTGTACCCTTCCTTACCGCCGATACAGGGTTTATAATAACCGTCGCTGGTGCTGTTTATCATGGTAAAATTGTTTGTGAGTACACGTTCACCGCCGGAAACATTTGTTGCCGGAAGTGTATAGGAAGTAGTTGCTGCAATGGTGCGGAAAGTGTCATTTGCCATAGCTGCTTCCATGATCAGAGCCATATCATGGGCGGTGATATGCTGGTTCTCATCAGGAAGACCGGTAGGATTGGTAAAGACAGTATTGGTGCAGCCAAGTTCCTGTGCCCGGGTATTCATTATCTGTACAAAAGCATCCACAGAACCTCCCACATGTTCAGCTACCTGCAGTGCGATATCATTGGCAGAGGCAACCATGATGGCATATAAACATTGTTCCATGGTGAAAACCTCATCTAACTGTGAGGAAATATTGGCTCCTCCGTCAGTAACACCGGAAACACCGGTTGCAGTCATGGTTACCTGTTCATCCAGACTGCTGTTCTCAAGAGCAACCAGGCAGGTCATGATCTTGACTGCGCTTGCAGGGTAAAGGGGCTGATCTGCATTTTTGGAATACAGGACTGTGTTAGTGGAAGTTTCCATTACAATTGCTGCGGCAGACGAAATATCGGAAGCCTGGGGCCATCCGTCGATACCGTTGGTGACTACGACAGACGGATCTGCTGTCTGTGCGGCGGCGTCTGTATTCTGAGCTGTTTCTTCAGCAGCAGATACCGGAAACTGTGAAAACATGGTGACAGCACCAAGTCCCAGAGCCAGCAGGGCTGCAGTGATTCTTTTTTTCTTTATCATCATGGTATATAATACTCCTGTACATAAAAATGTTGAAAAGTAACTGTTCATTGTATGTGAACAGTAACCATAAAAACAATAACAGTATAACACATTTCTCTCCTTTCTTGCAAAAAATATCATACAATGTTAAAATAAAAAATCATAGTAAAAATCGAGGTTATCATATGAGTAAAAAACCATCTGCAGGAGGAAAAATCCAGTGGACGAAAATGTTCAGGAAGCTTTCCCCCTATACGATCCGGAAAGGGTTCCGCTACATGAAGCATTATGGACCAAAGGAATTCTGGATCAGGCTGCATGAACGTTTTGAACCGGAAGAAGTACCATATGGTCCATGGTACCGGGCTTACATTCCGACGGAGGAAACACTGGAAACACAGAGGAAACAGAAATTCGATTATTCACCGCTGATCAGCATTGCAGTTCCGGCTTATCAGACACCTGTAGAATTTTTGAGACAGATGATAGAATCACTGATCGTTCAGACTTATTCAAACTGGGAGCTGTGTATCGTAAATGCAAGTCCTGACAATGAGGAGATGCAGAAAGTACTGGCAGAATATTCAGCCGGAGATTCCCGGGTGAGATTCTGCAATCTCAAAGAGAACCTTGGCATTGCAGAGAACACAAACCGCGCGTTTGCAATGGCAAAAGGTGAATTTGTGGGGCTTCTTGACCATGATGACCTGCTGGCACCCAATGCATTATATGAGATCGTGAAAATACTGCAGGATCATCCGCAGGCAGATGCGCTTTATACAGACGAGGATAAGGTTACAACAGAACTGGACGAGCATTTTCAGCCACATCTGAAACCGGATTTTAATCTGGATCTCCTGCGTTCCAATAATTATATCTGCCACTTTTTTGTAGTGCGAAAGAGTATTGTAGAAAAGGCCGGAGGTTTCCGAAAAGAATTCGACGGAGCCCAGGATTACGATTTTATCTTCCGCTGTACGGAGAATGCCGGAGAGGTTTTACATGTTCCGGAAATCCTGTATCACTGGAGAACACACAAAGCCTCCACTGCAGATAATCCTGCCAGTAAAATGTACGCATTTGAAGCCGGCAAGAGAGCAATAGAAGCTCATCTTGAGAGAACAGGTACAAAAGGCGAGGTAAGCCATACACAGGATCTGGGCTTTTACCGGGTGAAATATCCGGTGCAGGGAAAACCTCTGGTGTCTGTTATCATACCAAACAAAGACGAGAAAGAGACCCTTCAGACCTGTCTGGAAATGTTGGAGAAGAATACCGGTTATCAGAATTTTGAAATCATAATCGTGGAGAATAACAGTACCACTGATGAGATTTTCCGATATTATAAAGAGCTTTCCGGAAACCGGAAGATCCATCTTTTGAGATGGGGAAAAGAATTTAATTATTCTGCCATCAATAACTTTGCTGCGGCGCATGCAAAGGGAGAATATCTGCTTTTCCTGAATAATGATGTAAAATCCATCAATCCGGACTGGCTGGAAGAAATGCTTGGAGTGTGTCAGCGTCCGGAAGTGGGCGGTGTCGGAGCAAAGCTCATTTATCCGGATAATACGATCCAGCATGCAGGATGTGTGATCGGAATGGGCGGTATTGCGGGGCATATGTTCGTAGATATGCCTGCGGACCGTACCGGCTATCTGCATAAGGCATCCCTTCTTCAGGATATGAGTGCAGTGACTGCCGCTTGTCTGTTGATGAAGAAAGAGGTTTTTGAGCAGGCAGGAGGATTTACAGAAGAACTGGCTGTGGCATTTAATGATGTGGATCTTTGCCTGAAAGTAAGAAAAAACGGCTATCTGATCGTATATGATCCCTATGCGAAGCTTTATCATATGGAATCAAAGACCAGAGGAGCTGAGGACAGCAAGGAGAAAGTGCGCCGTTTTCAGACGGAGATTGAATATATGCGATGTCACTGGATAGACATTCTCAAAAACGGAGATCCCTGTTATAACAAAAACCTGTCTCTTACCAAATGGAATTATTCTCTGAAGCCAATCCCGGGAATGGAGACAGAAGCAGGACAGAAAAAAGAGAAGACAGGGAGGAAATCATGCAGGAAGTATCAGTGATCATTCCGAATTTTAATGGGATGGCTTATCTGGATGGCGTACTTGCAGGTCTGGAGTGTCAGACTGTAAGCAATTTTGATGTAATTCTTGTGGATAATGGATCCAATGACGGAAGCTGTGCTTTTGTTGCTGCAAGGTATCCATGGGTCCATCTGATCGAACTGCCGGAGAATTTCGGATTCTGTAAAGCGGTCAATGAAGGGATCAGAGCATCACGCTCACCTTATGTACTGCTTTTAAACAATGATATTGAAGTAACGGAGAATTTTATAGAAGAAATGCTGTCAGCCATCAAAAGGCATCCCAAAGCTTTCTCCTGTGCTGCCAGAATGATTCAGTTTCATGACAGGGACAGGCTGGATGATGCAGGAAACTATTACTGCGCGCTTGGATGGGCTTATGCAAGAGGTAAGGGGAAAGATATCCATACCTATGAAAAGGAAGAGAAGATTTTTGCTTCCTGCGCAGGAGCTGCTATTTACAGAAAGAAGATCTTTGATGAACTGGGATATTTTGACGAAGAACATTTTGCATATCTGGAGGACATGGATGTGGGATACCGGGCCAGGATCTACGGATATGAAAACTGGTATGCACCTGATGCCATGGTATACCATGTGGGAAGCGGTACCAGCGGATCCAGATATAATCAGTTCAAGATCCGGTATTCTTCCAGAAATAATATTTATCTGATATACAAAAATATGCCAGTGTTACAGATTATTATCAATCTTCCGTTTCTTGTTGCAGGATTTGGAATCAAAATTCTGTTTTTTACGCTGAAAGGATTCGGAAGAGAGTATATTGCGGGAATTAAGAATGGATTCCAGATCAGTAAAAAAAATCATAAAATACCTTTTAAATTTCAAAATCTGTCAAACTATTTTAGGATTCAAGTTGAATTGTGGGTGAATATCTTCAGGCGTTTGTGCGGATGATAAGAAAGAAAGATAAATTTTTATTGCTTTTATAAAACAACTATTATAATATAGAAACGATAAAAAAATGAGGTGACAAAAGATTGCTAAAGGACAATGAAAAGAATTTCAGTCGTCTCCATATGATCATTGATGCAATTGTACTGGTACTGTCATATTTTCTGGCATGGCTGATCCGTTTTGTTGGTCCTATGGCAGCAACAGCAGTCAGAACCAGAAGCTTTCAGCAGTATATGCTGATGCTGGTTTTTATTGTACCGGTTTATCTGTTGTTGTATCAGGCTTTCACATTGTATACTCCCATGCGGATGCAGGGGCGTCGGCTTGTATTGGCTAATATTGTAAAGGCCAACTCGCTTGGGCTCCTTATTCTGATGTTTACATTTTACATGATAGATGAGAGCGATTTTTCCCGTTCTACTTATATTATGTTTTATGTAATCAATATTGTGCTTCAGTGGTGTGCCCGAATGTTGATTTTCGCTCTTCTGAGAGATATGAGAGAGAAGGGACTGAATCAGAAACAGATGATCTGTGTGGGATACAGCCGCGCAGCAGAGGAATACATTGACAGAGTTCTTGCCAATCCTCAGTGGGGATATGTGATCCGCGGAATACTGGATGACAATGTTCCGGCAGGAACAGAGTACAAGGGAATCAAAGTTCTTGGAAGGATTGCCAATCTGAATATAATACTTCCGGAGAACCGGCTGGATGAAATAGCGATCACTCTGGGCTTAAGTGAATATTACCGCCTGGAAGAGATTGTAGCACTGTGTGAAAAATCCGGAGTACACACCAAGTTTATCCCGGATTATAATAAGATCATTCCGACAAAACCATACACAGAAGATATACTGGGACTTCCGGTTATCAATATCCGTTATGTACCGTTGAACAATACATTCAATGCACTGGTCAAGCGGGCGATGGACATTGCAGGGTCTATTGTTGGAATCATAGTAACCTCACCGCTGATGCTGTTAATGTGTGCTATCATTAAGCTGACATCGCCGGGACCACTGATTTATAAACAGGAGAGGGTTGGACTTCATAACCAGACTTTTCGGATGTATAAGTTCCGTTCCATGGAAGTACAGCCGGAATTGGAAGAGAAGAAGGCATGGACAGTAAAGAATGACCCAAGAGTAACACCCATCGGAAAGTTTATGCGTCACACCAGTATTGATGAACTGCCACAGCTTTTCAACATACTGAAGGGTAACATGAGCCTTGTGGGACCACGACCGGAGCGGCCGTTTTTTGTAGAGAAATTCAGAGAAGAAATCCCGAGATATATGGTGAAACATCAGGTTCGCCCGGGACTTACCGGCTGGGCTCAGGTGAATGGTTACCGCGGAGACACATCCATAAGAAAAAGAATCGAATATGACCTTTATTACATTGAAAACTGGAGCATAGGGCTGGATATCAAGATTATATTCCTTACATTTTTCAAGGGATTTATAAACAAAAATGCATATTAAGATAAGGGGAAAAAGGCATGGCTAAACCAGGAAAAAAGAAAAAAGTACTGTTTGTGCTTGAAATCATTGTACTGCTGCTGTTTATTGGCGGGCTGTATGTGTATGGACAGATTTCTTCCAGGCTGGATAAGATTAAGCAGCCGGAACTGAAAAAGGAAAAAATAGTCGTAAACCAGGAAGCACCAAAGATGACAGGCTACAAGACTTATGTGCTGTTTGGTATTGATACCAGAGGGGAAGGCTCCCAGTATTCTGCACAGAACAGTGATACCATGATCATTGTGAGTGTAAACAACGATACAAAAGAAGTGCGTATGGTTTCCGTATACAGAGATACACTTCTCAATGTTGGAGATGATACCTATACGAAGGCAAATGCAGCCTATGCGCTGGGTGGTCCGGAACAGGCGATCACTATGTTAAATACAAACCTGGATCTGGATATTTCCGATTATGCGACGGCTGATTTTTCCGCACTTGTAGAAGTGATAGATGATCTTGGCGGTCTTGATATTCCGTTATCTTATGCGGAAATCGAACATATGAATAACTATTGCGTGGAAACATCCAAGCTGACAGGAAAAGATTACACTCCGATCGAGAAACCGGAGCCAAAGCCGGAAGATCAGGAAGCAATTGTGGGAACTTATCATCTGAACGGTGTACAGGCGACATCCTATTGCCGTATCCGTTATACTGCAAGTCTGGATATGGGACGTACAGAGCGTCAGAGACGAGTACTTGGAATGCTTTTTGACAAGGCGAAGATAGCGGGTCTTTCTTCTATTTTTAAGATTATGGATGATGTATTCCCGATGGTTACAACATCTCTTTCAAAACAGGATATTCTGGGACTTATTCCGACTCTGATCGGATATAAATTTACAGACAGCACGGGATTCCCGCAGAAGTTTAAATTCTCTAATATCAAGGGAAGTATTATTGTTCCTACTGATCTTGAGAACAATGTAGTTGAACTTCACAAGTTCCTGTATGATGATCAGGATTATACTCCGTCTTCTGAGGTAGTGGCCCGCAGTAATAAGATACTTGAGATCGTCGGCGGAGAAGGTAAGCTGGATGATGCAGCCAAGACTACGACACAGGACACTGATACCACAAATGCAAATGACACTTTTGTATGGTCCGGCGATAATACCTCCGGCAGTACGGATAACAGCGGCGATTATGATTATGACAATGATTATGATAACGGTGGTTATGATGGCGGTTATGATAATGGCGGCGGAGATAATGGCGGCGGTGGCGATTATGATAACAGTGGTGATGACGGCAGTTATGATAATGGCGGCGATGACACCGGCAGTGACACTGGTGGTGGAGACTACGACGGCGGCGATGACACCGGTGGAGATGAGACCGGCGGCGACGATGGATTCAGCGATGATTCAGCAGCAGATTCCGGAGCAAGTTCTGAAGAACAGTAACAGGGAACTGCTATAAAAATATAAATAATAGAAAAGAGGACCATCTGTTGGAAAGGATGGTCCTCTTTTCAGATAAGGAGTGTTGAGGATGACGCATAAGGAAAAATATAATGACACTGCGACAGTTGATGTAATCATTCCTGCCTATCGTCCCGGCAGAGAATTTGGAGAACTGCTGCACAGGCTGGAAGAACAGGAATACCGTCCCCGCAGGATTCTGGTTATGAATACGGGAGAGCAGTACTGGAACAGAGAATGGGAGAAATGTCCGATCCTTGAGGTTCATCACCTGGAACAGAAGGATTTTGATCATGGCGGAACCAGAAGAAGGGCAGCAGAACTTTCGAATGCAGATATTATGATCTTTATGACACAGGATGCTCTCCCTGCTGACAGAAAAGTAATTGGAAATCTTGTCTGTGCTGTCAGTGAAAATCCGGGTGCAGGAGCAGCCTATGCAAGACAATTACCCAGGGCAGACTGTCGCTTTCTGGAACGTTATACCCGTTCTTTTAACTATCCGGAGCAGTCCTCGGTAAAGTCGCTAGCTGATATTGATAAGTACGGGATCAAGACCTATTTCTGTTCTAATGTGTGTGCGGCCTATGATAAAGGGATTTATCAGAAAACAGGCGGTTTTACAGAGCGGGCGATTTTCAATGAAGATATGATCTGTGCCGGAACAATGATTCAGAAAGGCTATTCAGTTGTCTATGCGGCAGATGCGAGAGTATATCATTCCCATAATTATTCCGGAAGACAGCAGTTTCACAGAAACTTCGATCTGGGAGTATCCCAGGCAGAGCATCCGGAAATTTTTGAAGGAGTACCTTCTGAGGGAGAGGGAATCCGTCTGGTAAAAAGAAGCCTGGGCTATCTGATAAGGACGGGACACTTCTGGCTGATTCCTCAGCTGATCTGGCAGAGCGGAATGAAATATGCAGGATATTTCCTGGGGAAAAGATACAGAAAACTTCCCCGGAAAGTTGTTCTTGCATGTACCATGAGTCCATATTACTGGAACAGAAAATAAAGGTAAGCGGATAACCTGGATCACAGATGCTAAGACACGCCAATTTACGATAATTGTCACATTTTGAACACAATTAATTGATATACTGATTCCAGAGTTCAGGAGAAGAATTGCTGTAACTGTGCAGAAATAAAACAGTTACAGATTATTGTTTATTTCGGGGAGTGCTCCGATAAACAGTAATACAGGAACAGAAGGGAGCAGATTACATGAATGATGAAAGAAACCTGGGTGAAAAAACAGATGATTCCGGTCAGCAGCCCAGATATGAACATTATCAGTTCCATGAAGAACAGGGAACTGTTTTGAAACCATCCGGTCCCTCTGGACACAGAAGAAATCAGAATTCTTTTCAGAAAAAAGCAGGGGCGACAATCGCACTGGCTGTGATCTTTGGCCTGGTGGCGGCAGTTGTATTTCAGGCGGCAAATTTTGCAGCCGACAGATTCCTGAATACAGGTAAGTCTTCGGTGCAGATTAAAACTACAGACAGTGTGGATCTTCAGGAAACGGCATCAGATGACAGCACTGCCGATAAGGTGCTGTCTGACTCTGAGAATGGAACAGTAGCAGCAGTGGCTCAGGCTTCCATGCCTTCTGTAGTTGCGATCACTACGGTCAGTGTTCAGGAAATACCAAGCTTTTTCGGATATAGTTCCCACCAATATAAGAGTGCGTCAACAGGTTCAGGGATTATCGTTGGAGATAATGATGATGAGCTTCTGATCGCAACGAATAATCACGTGGTGGATGGAGCTACAACTCTGAGTGTCTGCTTTATCGGGGATGATGTGGCAAATGCAGAGACAGAGACTGTGAATGCGGGAGATAATGGAGATCTGAATGTAGAGGATGCGGTCAGTGCCAAGATTAAGGGTACAGATGCTGATAATGATCTGGCAGTAGTTGCGGTGAAGAAATCGGATATCCCTGAGGACACTTTAAATCAGATCAAGATTGCTCAGATAGGAAGTTCGGATGATCTGGCAGTAGGGCAGCAGGTAGTTGCGATCGGTAATGCGCTTGGATATGGTCAGTCTGTAACATCAGGCTGGATAAGTGCATTGAACCGGACGATTTCTACAGATGACGGAACGAACAGTACAGGACTGATCCAGACGGATGCGGCAATCAATCCGGGTAACAGTGGTGGTGCACTTTTGAATATGAAAGGCGAGCTGATTGGCATCAATTCTGCAAAATACGCAGACAGTGCTGTGGAAGGTATGGGATATGCCATTCCTATTTCCAAGGCAAAGCCTATTCTGGAAGAACTGATGAATCGTGAGACCAGGGAGAAAGTAGACAGCAGCAAAAAAGGATATCTGGGAGTAAGTCTTGCCAATCTGACCACAGAGGCAATTGAGATGTATAATATGCCCACAGGCGCCTTTGTAAGAAGTGTGGAGGATGATTCTCCGGCACAGGAAGCAGGTATCTGTAAAGGCGACATCATCGTAAAATTCGACGGACAGAAAGTCAGTGATGGTGATGATCTGCTGGATAAACTGCAGTATTATAAATCGGGAGAGAAGATTGAGGCAGTTATTGCAAGAGCCACTAATGGGGAATATGAAGAAAATACTATAGAGCTGACTCTCGGCACCAGACCGGACAATGAATAAAACAAAAGACATCGCCCATGCGGCGGTGTCTTTTATATATTATCAGTGAACAGTAAGTTACTGTTCACTCCGTTCACTGTAACTTAGCCAAAATTCATTCCAGATTGCCTGCGGCAATGGAATTTTGGCTTGTATGTCTCGGGATTTTGGCATATTCATGCCAAAACACCTCGCGGGATAGTGATGTGTGAACAGTAACAACAGTAACGATTCTTTTTGTGTTTATAAAACTTTCATTTTGTTATAAGGGAATTGTATGATATAATTCAGTTAAATAAGCGTAATGATCCAGCAGCCTGCTATCCTGCAAGAGCACTGTACTGTTACGAATAAGAGGATATAGAAAGGAGTCATTATGAGCGAGAACTATAATGATGATGATGAAATAATAGACAGCAGCGAAGATACAGAGAAAAAGAGAAACAAATCCGAAAAATTCTGTTTTCTCTGCCGCAGACCTGAGAGCAAGGCCGGTCCGATGATCGAACTTCCCAATAACATACATGTCTGCACAGATTGTATGCAGAAGAGCTTTAATTCTATGAATCAGCAGTTTAATGAGGGTAAGTTCAATTATTCTGACCTGTTGAATATGCCGAATGTGAGTATGATCGATCTGGGCAGCTTCCAGAATCCGGTGCAGCAGCCAAAGAAAGAAAAAAAGAAAAAGAAACAGGAAAAACCGGTTCTGGATCTGAAAAATATTCCTGCTCCCCATAAGATCAAAGAAACCCTTGACCAGTATGTGATCGGTCAGGAGAAAGCCAAGAAAGTAATGTCTGTAGCGGTTTACAATCACTATAAACGTGTGGCAACAGATACAATGGATGAGATTGAAATTGAGAAATCTAATATGCTGATGATCGGACCAACCGGATGCGGTAAAACCTATCTGGTTAAAACCCTTGCGAAACTTCTGGATGTGCCGCTTGCAATTGCAGATGCCACTTCTCTTACAGAAGCCGGTTATATTGGCGATGATATAGAGAGCGTTGTTTCCAAACTTCTGGCAGCGGCAGATAATGATGTGGAGCGTGCCGAGCATGGTATTATTTTCATTGATGAGATTGACAAGATTGCCAAGAAGAAGAACACCAACCAGAGAGATGTCAGTGGTGAGGCAGTGCAGCAGGGAATGCTGAAGCTTCTTGAGGGAAGTGAGGTGGAAGTTCCTGTAGGTGCAAACAGCAAAAACGCAATGGTACCGCTTGTAACTGTTAATACACGTAATATTCTGTTTATCTGTGGCGGTGCTTTTCCTGATCTGGAGAATATCATTAAAGAAAGGCTGAACAAGCAGGCATCTATCGGTTTTTATGCAGACCTGAAGGATAAATATGATAATGATCCTCATCTGCTTCAGAAAGTAACAGTGGAGGATATCCGCAGTTTTGGAATGATTCCGGAATTTATCGGACGACTTCCGATCATCTTTACTCTGGACGGATTGAATGAGGATATGCTTGTGAAGATCCTGCAGGAGCCGAAGAATGCGATTCTTAAACAGTATCAGAAACTTCTTGCACTGGATGAGGTGAAACTGGAATTTGAAGACGGGGCACTTCATGCAATTGCTGCAAAAGCACTGGAGAGAGATACAGGTGCCAGGGCACTTCGCGCGATACTGGAAGAGTATATGCTGGATATCATGTATGAGATTCCGAAAGATGACAGCATAGGAGAGGTTGTGATCACAAGAGAATACATAGAAGGAAACGGTGGTCCGAAGATCCTTCTTCGCGGACAGGAGCCGATCCTGCTGGAGGGTAGTCATTAATTAAAATAGTTTTGTTCTTGCATTATGAGGACAATAATAGAAGGGAGTAAATATTATGGGAACAGATTTTTTTGATGGATTAGTTAAGACATTTTCAAAAACAACGAAGGAACTGGGAAAGACAACAAGAGAATTAGGTGCCCGCGCAGAGCAGACGATCGAGGCGCAGAAGATAAGAAGTAAAATCACAGGGGAAGAGCGCATTATTGAGAAAATCAAAGTTGATATCGGTGATATTGTTTACAGACGACATTCTCAGGGTGATGGAATTGATAGTGAGTTAAGTGCTTTATGTCAGGAGATTGATCAGCATTATCTGAAAATCAGGGAGTATAAGGATAATGCGGCGAACCTGAAAGGAGAGAAAATCTGCCCGTCCTGCGAGCGGGAGGTAGATATTAATGTAAGTTTCTGTCCGTATTGCGGAACGCCATGCCCGACTCCGGAACCGGCGAAGAATGTGGAAAATGACACTGTATCTTCAGATGAAGATGAAGATGGGAGTAATGAGCCGGAAGAAACACCGGCAGAAGAATTACAGCCGGAAGAACCAGAGACAGAGAAAACAGCAGAAACAGAACCAGCACAGGAACAGCCGGTGGAAGAAACACCAGTGGAAAAAGAAACAATGGAAGAGAAGTAAGTAACTGCAGGGTAAATTATTTTTACAGATTTACCAGATAATTACAGTATAATTAAAAATATGTTGCAAATTGATATGGAATATGATAATTTTATATCGTATCAAAAGGTATGAAAATTACGAACAGGAGAGGGAAAGATGAAAAACAGAAAATTAAATCAGTTATTAGTCGCAGGAATGATCAGTGCAGCTATGATGACTTCCGGTATCAGTGTTCAGGCTGCTGATTTTAGTGATGATACATCAACAGTAGAAGAACAGTCTGTTGGCTCAGCAGAAGAGGAAGCTCCGGAGGTAGAGGACGGATCTGAATTTCAGTCTGATGCTGCTGAAGCATCATCAGCAGTAGCAGTCAGTTCAGCGAACTTCCCGGATGCAAAGTTCCGCCAGTATGTTTTAGACAATATTGATACAGACAAGGATAAGAAACTTTCAGCGGCAGAGATCAAAGCAGCCAAGAAGATTGATGTTTCAGGGCTTGGAATTTCCAACCTGAAAGGCATTGAACGTTTTACCTATGCGACAGATCTGTTTGCGGCAAATAACAAACTTACTTCTGTAAATATTACAAAGAATACAAAAGTTGCATATCTGAATCTGAGTAATAACAGTCTTGCAGGAACTCTGGATCTCAGCAAATGCACAAATCTTCGTGTAGTGAAGTATGGAAGCAATAAACTGACAAAGGTAGTAATGCCTTCCAAGAAATATCTGAAGAACCTGGATTTCGTAGATGCAAGCTCCAATAAATTTACCACACAGGCAAATGCAGGACTGAACATCGGAGATACTGATTATGTAAAGAGTCTTTCAGAAGTCAATGCCTCCAATAATGCCATCACTTCATTTAACTGTGCCGGATTTCAGGGAATCCTTGATCTTAGAAATAATAAGATCACAAATCTGAAACTGGAAAACAGCAAGGAAGGGTCTCAGGTAGTTTCCTTATACCTTGACGGAAACTCACTGAGTAAGACACCTTCTATTGACTTTACACCGGAATGGATTGCCGTACCTCAGCAGTTCAGCTGTGATGCAGGAGTTTCATCCAAGGTCAAAATGCTGAAGGCAACTGCATCCATCACATCTGCAACATGGGATCAGATCGTGGTAAACGTTGGTTCCAGTACAGATGATGCTTCTTACAAACTGGAGAAGAAAACAGGCAACGGTGCATATGAAACTGTTAAGACATGGGATAATGGTGATCTGGCTGACGCAGAGTTCGGAGAAGATTACACAGATAATGTGATTTCTACAGGAACAGCCTACACATACAGAGTTACAGCAACTGTACAGGTAAAAGATGCCAATAAGAACCTCAGATCCTGGTCAAATTCCGCAGAAGTGAAAGCTACAGCAACAGGTATAAAGCCGGCAATCTCTGTGAAGTCCACCAAAAAAGGTGTGGCAACCGTAAGCTGGAAGGCTGTTGCAGGTGCAGATGGATATGATGTTTACTGTGGATCATCCAGGAAATCCCAGAAGGGTACGGTTGTAAAAGGAACTACAAAGCTGACCGCAAATAAGACAAAACTGACAAGTGGTAAAACTTATTATTTCAGAGCACGCGCATATAAGATGGTAGGATCTTCCAAAGTATATACAGGTTACAGCGCAGTGAAGAGCGTGAAAGTCAAATAATACAAAAATAATTGAGAACAGTATAAAATCAAGCCGGCGATGTGAGAGCAGATATCTTTTACAGAGCCGGCTCTTTGATTATGGCAATTCCGTAAAATACTGTGGACAGTCCGGTATTGTTATAGATGAATTGTTATAGATGGGAGGAATGTCATGTGAAATATATCAGAAAAAGTTTCTCTTTATTTTTGTTGATATCAGTAATGTTGTTTGGAACAGTATCGGTATCTGCAGCATCTGCAAAACCGGAAACGCCGGTATTGTCCGGAACAGCAGCCGGAAACAGAGTGACTCTGAACTGGAATAAAGTAAAGAAGGCCTCCGGCTATCAGATTTTTCTGTATTATAAAGCCTACGGGAAATACAAATGCGTGGGAAGGATCAAGAACAGGAACATTACCAGTTTTACACTGACAGGTTCTGAAGATAAGCTCTACACTTATAAGATACGTTCTTATCTGAAACAGGGAAACAAAACTCTGTACAGCCCATCATCGAAAGCACTGGAGATAAAAACAGCTCCCGGAAAACCTGTGATCACCCGGATAAGAGTGAGAGAAGAAAGCGGAACCCTGATCAAATGGAAAAAAATCAAAACTGCAGAAGGATATCAGATATTCCGGTCAGAATCCGAGGACAGAGGATATAAAAGAATCAATATAGTTTCCGGCAATACAACATTCAGTTATACAGATACAGGTACTGTTTCAGGAAAGACTTATTATTACAGGATACGGGCATATGTACGAAATCAGGGAAATGTTGTATATTCTGAACTGAGTGATCCGGCAGAGGCGGTAATGCGAAAGACTATTATGATCGGAGATTCCAGAACAGATATGATGAAAGATGTTGTGGAGAACGATAACATTACATGGATATGTGAGGTTGGAATGGGGTATAAATGGCTTAGAGATACTGCCCTGAAGACCTTGCAGGAGCAGATGAAAGGAAATGAAGATATTTTTGTCTGGCTTGGTGTTAATGATGTATACAATATTTCCAATTATATCAGTCTGCTGAATGAGGAGATTCCAAAATGGAAAGCGCAGGGAGCGGATGTCTATATTGTGGCAGTGGGACAGGTAACCAAAGATCCTTATGTAACAAATGAGGAAATCGAAGATTTCAATGCCAGAATGAAAAAAGAAGTTGCCGGTGCGAAATATGCAGATCTTTATTCTTATCTGAAAAAGCAGGGATATAAGACAACAGACGGAACTCATTACGATAATGAAACCACATGGAAGATTTACCGTTATCTGATGTCTTTTGTATCATAAGAACAGAAAAAAAGGAAACTGTATCAGTTTCCTTTTTTGAGTAAAAAAATAATGCAGAAGATGGGACTTGAACCCACACGATATTGCTACCACAGGCACCTGAAGCCTGCGCGTCTGCCAATTCCGCCACTTCTGCATTTCTTATTTATCAATCGCTCTCTCGCGACTGCTCATTTATAATAACCGATGTATGGATAAAAGTCAATAGCTTTTTTGAAATTTTTTTAATTTTTTTTACAGTATCCTCAAAACGCACAATTTGTTACGTAGAAGTGTAAGCTTCTTCTGATAAACTGCGGAGCAGTTATCCGGTGTAGAGTTGCACAGAGAAGAGGATGATTTAAATTTTATAGAGGTATTTGGATGTGAGAAAGCAGTGAATGCATGTGATTGGATCTGCCTGAAATTACAAAAAAGTTTTTAATATCAACTTAATTATTTTTAGTACCTTATAAGGTTGAAAAAAGCACTTTGCTGTGATACAATCTTGAAGATTTAGGAAAAAATAAGTGATAGACACAATATAAAGATAAGAAAGGGAGATTGTATGAAAGCATTTCTGATATTAGAAGATGGCCATGTGTTCAAAGGTACAAGCATTGGTTCAACGAGAGACGTTATCAGCGAAATCGTCTTTAATACTTCCATGACCGGTTATCTGGAAGTAATGACCGACCCTTCCTATGCAGGACAGGCAGTATGTATGACTTATCCCCTCATTGGGAATTACGGAATCTGTTATGATGACCAGGAGTCATCAAAGCCATGGGTGGACGGCTTTATTGTCCGCGAATTATCCCGTGTCCCAAGTAATTTCAGAAGCGTGGACACGATTCAGCATTTCTTAACAAAGCATGATATTCCAGGTATTGCCGGAATTGATACCAGAGCCTTAACGAAAATCCTTCGTGAGAAAGGTACCATGAACGGTATGATCACCGTCAATGAAAATTATGATTTAGATACAATTATCCCCCAGTTAAAAGCATATACAACAGGTAAGGTAGTAGAGAAGGTAACATGCCGCGAGAAAGAGATTTTAAAAGGCGACGGTCCGAAAGTAGCACTTCTTGATCTGGGAGCAAAGAGAAACATTGCACGTTCCCTGAATGAAAGAGGATGTGAGGTTACAATTTATCCGGCACTGACACCTGCGGAAGAGATTCTGGAGGCAAATCCGGATGGCATTATGTTAAGTAACGGCCCTGGAGATCCAAAGGAATGTACTTCTATTATAAAGGAAATAAAAAAATTATATGATTCTGAAGTTCCGATCTTCGCAATCTGTCTTGGACATCAGCTTATGGCTCTTGCAACAGGTGGAGATACCCATAAGATGAAATACGGACACAGAGGCGGAAACCATCCGGTCAAAGACCTTGCAACAGGACGTGTTTACATTTCTTCCCAGAACCATGGCTATGTAGTAGATGCTGAGGGACTTGAAGAGAAAAACATTGCAAAACCTGCATTCGTTAACGTCAATGACGGCACAAACGAAGGTATGGCATACGAAGGAAAGAATATCTTTACTGTACAGTTCCATCCTGAAGCATGCCCGGGACCGCAGGATTCCAGTTACCTGTTTGACAGATTTATGGATATGATGGGAGGAAATAAATAATGCCAAGAAATAAAGACATTAAAAAAGTACTTGTAATTGGTTCCGGCCCGATTATCATCGGCCAGGCAGCAGAGTTTGACTATGCAGGAACCCAGGCCTGTCGTTCCCTGAAGGAAGAGGGTGTAGAGGTAATCCTGGTCAATTCCAACCCGGCAACGATCATGACAGATAAGGATATTGCAGATAAGGTTTATATTGAGCCTTTAACAGCACGTGTCCTCGAGCAGATCATTGAAAAAGAAAAACCGGACAGCATCCTGCCTACGCTTGGCGGACAGGCCGGACTGAATCTTGGCATGGAGCTTGCAGAAAGCGGGTTCCTTGCTTCCCAAGGGGTAAAGCTCCTCGGAACTACAGCAGCTACCATCAAGAAGGCGGAGGACCGTCAGGAATTCAAGGATACCATGGAAAAGATCGGAGAGCCCTGTGCGGCATCCAAGGTTGTTGAGAGTGTGGAGGATGGTGTTGCCTTCACAAAGACCATCGGTTATCCGGTAGTACTGCGTCCTGCCTATACTCTTGGCGGAAGCGGCGGTGGAATCGCCCATAATCAGGCAGAGCTGGAGACCATTCTGGAGAACGGACTGCGTCTTTCCAGAGTAGGACAGGTGCTGGTAGAAAGATGTATCGCAGGCTGGAAAGAAATCGAATACGAAGTAATGCGTGACAGCGCAGGAAACTGCATCACCGTCTGCAACATGGAAAATATCGACCCGGTTGGGGTACACACCGGAGACAGTATCGTAGTGGCACCCTCCCAGACCCTTTCTGACAAGGAATACCAGATGCTCAGAACCGCAGCCCTCAATATCATTGATGAGCTGCAGATCACCGGTGGATGTAATGTGCAGTTTGCCCTGCATCCGACCAGCTTTGAGTACTGTGTTATCGAGGTAAACCCAAGAGTAAGCCGTTCTTCTGCTCTTGCAAGTAAGGCAACCGGTTATCCGATCGCCAAGGTGGCAGCGAAGATCGCCCTCGGTTATACATTGGATGAGATCAAGAATGCAATTACAGGAAAGACCTATGCAAGCTTTGAGCCTACACTGGACTATTGTGTAGTGAAGCTGCCAAGACTTCCTTTTGACAAGTTTATTACAGCAAAGAGAACACTGACCACACAGATGAAGGCTACCGGAGAGGTTATGAGTATCTGCCATAACTTTGAAGGAGCCCTGATGAAGGCTATCCGTTCCCTGGAGCAGCATGTGGACTGTCTGCTCAGCTATGATTTTTCTGCCCTGAACAGGGAAGAGCTGCTGGAGCGGCTGAAGATCGTAGACGATCAGAGGATTTACGTGATCGCAGAGGCGCTCCGTAAGGGGATCGATTATGATGCCATCCATGAGGTCACTATGATCGATGAGTGGTTCATTGACAAGCTGGCAATCCTGGTAGAGATGGAAAATGCCCTGAAGGAGGGCCCGCTTACTGTAGATCTCCTGAAGGAAGCCAAGAGGCTGGAGTTCCCGGATAATGTCATCAGCAGACTGACCGGCAGACCGGAAGAAGAGATCAAAAAGCTGCGTTATGATAATGGCATCGTAGCAGTTTACAAGATGGTAGATACCTGTGCAGCCGAGTTTGAGGCAAGCACACCTTACTATTATTCAGTATATGGCGGTGAGAATGAAGCCGTAGAGACCAACCCGAAGAAGAAGGTGCTGGTACTTGGCTCAGGACCAATCCGTATCGGACAGGGTATTGAGTTTGACTACTGTTCTGTCCATGCTACCTGGGCCTTTGCAAAGGCCGGCTATGAAACAGTGATCATTAATAACAATCCGGAAACAGTAAGTACAGACTTTGATATCGCGGATAAGCTGTATTTTGAACCTCTGACACCGGAAGATGTGGAAAGCATCGTCAATCTGGAAAAGCCGGATGGAGCTGTTGTACAGTTTGGTGGACAGACAGCGATCAAGCTGACAGAAAGCCTGATGAAGATGGGAGTTCCGATCCTGGGAACCAAGGCAGAGGATGTAGATGCGGCAGAGGACAGAGAGCTGTTTGACAAGATCCTTGAGCAGACAGAGATCCCAAGAGCTGCAGGTGGTACAGTTTATACTGCAGAGGAGGCCAAGGCGGTAGCCAACAGGCTGGGTTATCCTGTACTGGTAAGACCTTCTTACGTGCTTGGCGGACAGGGCATGCAGATCGCCATTTCCGATGAAGAAATAGAAGAATTTATGAACATTATCAACCGGATCGCACAGGATCACCCGATCCTGGTAGATAAGTATCTGCAGGGCAAGGAGATCGAGGTTGATGCGGTATGTGATGGAGAAGATATCCTGATTCCAGGTATCATGGAGCATATTGAAAGAACAGGTGTCCATTCCGGTGACAGTATTTCTGTATATCCGGCACCGACCATTACAGCTGCAGTGAAGGAAAAGATTGCAGAGTACACCAGAAGACTGGCAAAGGCACTGCATGTAAAGGGACTCATCAATATCCAGTTTATTGCGATCGGTGAGGATGTTTATGTTATCGAGGTTAACCCCAGATCCTCCCGTACCGTTCCTTATATCAGCAAGGTAACCGGTATTCCTATCGTGGATCTGGCTACAGAGGTCATCATTGGCAAGACGATCAGAGAGCTTGGCTATGAGCCGGGACTGCAGCCTGAGGCAGATTACTTCGCTATCAAGATGCCGGTATTCTCCTTCGAGAAGATCCGTGGAGCAGAGATCAGCCTTGGGCCGGAAATGAAGTCTACCGGTGAGTGCCTTGGTATTGCAAAGACCTTTAACGAGGCACTGTACAAGGCATTCCTTGGTGCAGGCGTGGATCTGCCCAAGTACAGGCAGATGATCATCACAGTAAAGGATGCCGACAAGGGAGAGGCTATTGAGATCGGACAGCGTTTCGAGAAGCTTGGTTATACCATTTATGCAACAAGAAGTACCTGTAATGCGTTAAAGGAAGCAGGAGTCCATGCAAGACAGGTCAACAAGATCTCCCAGGAATCCCCGACTGTTATGGATCTGATCCTTGGACATAAGATTGACCTTGTCATTGATACACCGACCCAGGGACGGGATAAGACGAGAGACGGCTTCCTGATCCGTCGTACAGCGATCGAAACCGGTGTCAACTGTATCACTGCCATGGACACGGCAAGGGCACTGGTAACCAGCATGGAGCACAAGATGGATCAGTTTACCCTGATTGATGTGGCTTCCATTAAGAGCAGGGGTCTGAAGGAATAACAGGAGAGGATATGATCGGTAATCTGGAATACTATAAGGTATTTTATTATGCAGCATCATATGGAAGTATAACAAAGGCGGCTGTGGCACTTTCTGTGTCACAGCCTGCTGTAAGCCAGGCAATCAGACAGCTGGAGGAGAGCCTTGGTGCAAAGCTGTTTATCCGTGCATCCCGGGGCATCCGGTTGACTGCAGAGGGAGAACAGCTTTTTTTGTCTGTAAAAAAAGGTTATGAGGAGATTGAAAAGGGAGAGAGGCAGCTTCGTCAGATGCTGGATCTGGAAAGCGGAGAGATAAGAGTGGGAGCCAGTGATATGACGCTCCGGTTTTATCTGCTGCCTTTTCTTGAAAAATACCATGAGAAATATCCGCATATCAAGGTTACAGTGACCAATGCCCCAACACCGGAAACCCGGCAGCTTCTGAAGGAAGACCAGATCGACTTTGGACTGATCACGTCACCCTTTGAGGAGCAGGAGGAGCAGGAGACTTTTCCGGTGAAGGAGATTGAGGACTGCTTTGTAGCAGGAAGAAAATTTATCCAGTATAAAAATAAGATGCTGGATCTGCAGGAGCTGGAAAAGCTCCCTTTGATCTGTCTTGAAAAAAATACCAGTACCAGGGCATGCATGGATCGGTTTCTCTATCAGAATCATGTGGAAATGCATCCTGAATTTGAACTGGCGACCAGTGACATGATTGTGCAGTTTGCCCTGCGTAATCTGGGGGTAGGCTGTGTGATGAGGGAGTTTGCAAAAGAGCAGCTGGAGTCTGGCAGACTGTTTGAACTGCGGTTTAATAAGATCATACCAAGACGGCATATCTGTGTGCTGAAAGAAAAAAGAAAGCCCCTTTCCAAAGCGGCAGAGGGACTTTTTGAAATGCTTCAGAAGGATTTTTGATCAGGTTTTTCAGCTTCTGGTGCATCTGCAAGGGTATGCTTACCTGTATACTTACCGTAGACCCAGATATAGATCCACAGAAGGATCGGAAGACCGACCGTTGCCATCAGGCAGGCTGCAAAGAGTTGGTCAGAGCCTTCAAAATCCAGAATGGCAAATATAAGAGTCGCCACATACAGGAGAACAAGAAGTACGACACAGATCAGAGCTCCAATCTGTCTGGCACGCCTGGTTTTCGGATTTGTGATTTCATTTTTATGCGCTTGCTTCATGACGCAGTTTCCCTTCTTTTCGTTTTTATACAAAACAAGTATAGCATAGAAAGGACGATTTTGTACAATTTTCTACTCAAAAGTTTCTATTTCCAATGAAGGAGGTATGCTATACTGAAGAACAGAAAATAAATGAACTGGGAGTAAAGAAATGGAAAAACAGATATTAAATGGAAACTGGAATTTAAAAATAAAGGGAAAGGACAGCGGACTGATTCCCGAGAAAGGCATTCCGGTACAGATACCGGGCTCTGTTTACAGTGCCCTTCTTGCGGGAAGCTATATTCCTGATCCCTATTACAGAGATAATGAGCTGCAGGTTCTGCCGCTGATGGACAATGACTTCACCTTTTCCGATACCTTCATGGCAGAGAAGAAGGCTGGGGAGTATGACAGCGTGCTTCTCAGGTTTGAAGGAATCGATACACTGGCAGATATTTTCCTGAATGATATATTTCTTGGAAGCACCTGCAATATGCACAGAACCTATGAGTTTGATGTAGCAGAAAGCTTAAGAGAGGGGGAGAATACCCTGCGGGTAGAGCTTCATTCGCCTACCAGATATATCAAGGAAGAAAATGAAAAGGTATATACCGGTGGTTCCTGGGATGCCATGGAAGGCTTTCCACATCTTAGAAAGGCACACTGTATGTTTGGATGGGACTGGGGTCCCAGGCTCCCTGATGCTGGTATTTTCAGAGAGGTTTCCCTGCTGTATATCGCGAAAAGCCGTTTTGATTCTGTGTATATCACGCAGGAGCACGAAGAGGGCAGAGTAACTCTTGACTTTGATGTGGCACTTGAACTGTTTACAGAGGAGGATAACACAAGGATAGAGGTCATTGTAACAGATCCTGAGGGCAGAACCTATGTGCCGGCAGAAGGGGCTGATCCGGAGGATTATCATATCGTTATAACAGATCCGAAGCTCTGGTGGCCGAGAGGCTACGGAGAGCAGCCTCTTTATCAGGTAAAGCTGACTCTGTTTTCTGGGGATGGTGCAGTGCTGGATACCTATGAAAGAAGGATCGGACTTCGTACCCTGACGGTGAATACAGATAAGGATGAATGGGGTGAGTGCTTTGCCCATGAAGTGAATGGCGTGAAGATCTTTGCCATGGGTGCAGACTATATCCCTGAGGATAATCTGTTCTCCAGGATAAACAAAGAAAGAACCAGGAAGCTTCTTTCCGATGCAGCAGCTGTTAATCATAACAGTATCAGGGTCTGGGGCGGCGGTTATTATCCTGACGATTATTTCTTTGATATCTGTGATGAGCTGGGACTTCTGGTATGGCAGGACTTCATGTTTGCCTGTGCCAGCTATGAGCTGGATGATGATTTTGAACGTAATATCACAGCAGAAATCCGGGATAACGTCAGAAGGCTCCGGCATCATGCCTGCCTTGCCCTGTGGTGTGGTAATAACGAAATGGAGACACAGACGTTAGATAAGGCATGGAAGCCCTCCATCAAGCAGAAATACGATTATATCAAGATTTTTGAATATATCATTCCCCATATCCTGCAGGAGGAGGATCCGGTGACCTTTTACTGGCCATCCAGTCCCTCATCAGGTGGAAACTATGATGATCCATGGGATGAAAATCGTGGAGATACCCATTACTGGGCAGTGTGGCATGGCAACAAGCCCTTTACCGATTACAGGAATTACCACTTCCGTTATCTGTCTGAGTTTGGATTCCAGTCCTTTCCATGTATGCAGACAGTAGAGACCTTTACGGAGCCACAGGATCGGAACATTTTCTCCAGGGTGATGGAAATGCACCAGAGAAATACATCAGCCAACGGTAAGATCATGAATTACCTGTCAGCAACCTATCTTTATCCGAAGAATTTTGACCAGCTGTTATATGCTTCCCAGCTCCTGCAGGCAGATGCGATCCGCTATGGGGTGGAGCATTTCCGCAGAAACCGTGGCAGATGTATGGGAGCTGTGGTATGGCAGCTCAATGATATTTGGCCGGTAGCATCCTGGGCAAGCATCGATTACTATGGACGATGGAAGGCGCTGCACTATGCAGAAAAGAGAATGTATGCACCGGTTATGATCTCCTGCGAGGAAACAGGGGAACTCAGTGAAAGACCGTTCTGTGTATCAGAGCCGCATCCTATTTTGGTAAAGGCAAGGCTTCATGTAGCGAATGAGACCATGCAGGAGGTAAAGGGAATTGTGAAATGGAAGGTATGCCTGCCTGACAGTTCTGTGCTTCTTGAGGGGGGACAGGAGCTGACGGTGCCTGCTCTTGACGGTGTATGGCTTGATCAGATCGATCTGGAGGACTTTGAAGAGAGAAAGATCCACATCAGCTATGCCTTTATTGTTAATGGAGAGGTGGTATCTGAAAACAGCTGTCTGTTTACAGCGCCAAAACACTATTTCTTTGAGGATCCCAGGCTTTCAGTAAGGGCAGAAGGAAATAAGGTTACAGTCAGGGCTGAAAAATATGCCAAGAATGTCATGATTGGAAATGCTGATGGAAGCTTAAAGCTTTCTGATAATTTCTTTGATATGGAAGCTGGAGAAAAAACGGTCGAAGTGCTTGAGGGAAATACGGATACCCTTTCTGTCAGATCTGTTTATAATATTGCCTAAATGGCTATTGCTACTACCCAAATAATGTCATTTTGTATGAGAATATTGCATACTCCCGGTTGTTGAACAGCCGGGAGTATGTTACAATTATAAGGGTTATCTTTTGACGAAAGAGGGGTATAGCATGGAAGATTTGTCAAACAAAATGTCGTTTGAGGAAATAGAGCATGTGATAGATATTCTGAATCCATGTGTTGATAATTATCTTTTTGTTCTTAATCTAAAGAATGGGCATTATGTAATATCAGAAAATGCAGTGGACAGATTTCCACTTCCTGCGGCCGATTTTCCTGATTATACAGCTGCTTTTACGAAGGTGGTATATGAAGAGGATCTTGATCTGCTTTCCCAGGATCTTACTGAAATCGTTTCCGGAAAGAAAAGCTTCCATAATCTGCGTTACCGGTGGAAGGACAAGGAGGGAAAGCCGGTCTGGATCAACTGCCGTGGAAATGTACTTGTGGATGAAGAAGGCAGACCGGAACTGATCACCGGCTGTATCAATGAGATCGGCAAGAAACAGCAGGCAGATAATGTCAGCGGACTGCTTGGAGAGACAAGCCTCAGGGCAGAGCTTTCAGAGCTTATTAAGAATGATAAAGGTGTTTTCCTGCGTATAGGTATTGATAACTTCAAGGATATCAATGAGAATAAAGGAATGGAATACGGAGATATGATCCTGCATAAAACAGCAGAATGTATCCGGAGTATAGCAGGATCTGAACGCAGGATCTACCGTCTTGTTGCAGATGAATTTCTGATCTTTGGACAGAACGGAACAGCAGAAAGTGCTGTTGATCTGTACCGTGCGATCCGGGAAGGGATAGATGAACTGATCGAAAAAATCGGATATGATGTATTTTATACGATCTCTGCGGGAATTCTTCCCATTTCAGCAATACAGGATAGGAGCAGTGAGAATATCCTGAAGCTTTCCGAGTTTGCGCTGGCCGGAGCGAAGGAAGCCGGCAAAAATACATATGTGATCTATAAGGAAGAGGATTATCAGAAGTTTCTTGACAAAAAAGAACTGATTCATACCATGCGTAAGTCTGTAAATCAGAATTTTGAGGGATTCGAAGCTTATTTCCAGCCGATCGTAGATATTAAGAGTCAGAAGCTTGTCAGTGCAGAAACACTGCTTCGGTTCAGAACAAAAGAAAGAATGGTTTCCCCGGCAGAATTTATTCCTCTGTTAGAAGAGAGCGGACTGATCATTCCGGTGGGGCGCTTCGTTCTGCATCAGGCACTGAAGGCATGCGGACAGATCCAGAAATATATTCCGGATTTCCGCATATCAGTCAATGTATCTTATATTCAGGTGCTGAAAAGTGATATGCTGACAGAAATTCTGAGTGCAATCAGTATATATAAGATCAAAAGAGGCAGTCTCATCATAGAATTGACAGAAAGCGGATTCCTGGAATGTGATGCCAACTTCAGACGCTTCTGCGATGGACTGAAGAGGAGTGAGATACCGCTTGCTCTGGATGATTTCGGAACCGGATATTCCAATTTCCATTACCTGTATAACTTAAGTCCGGATACCATCAAGATTGACAGATCCTTTACTCTCAAGGCATTAAATAACGGATATGAATATAACCTTCTGCAGCATATGGTAGAGATGACGCACAGTATAGATCTGAAGCTCTGTGTGGAGGGAATAGAAACGAAACAGGAGTTGGATAAGATCAGCAGGATAGAGCCTGATTATATCCAGGGATATTTCTTTGGCAGACCGTGTTCGTTCTCTATATTCATGGAGTCTTATGTAACAGAGGAAAGTAAGGAAAAATAATCTGTTATTTTATGTGATTTTTAATGGCTTCAAAGCTTTCCTTACTGATCACATGTTCCATACGGCAGGCATCCTCTGTGGCTGTTTTCTCATCTACACCAAGGCGCATGAGCCAGTTACTGAGAAGCTGATGACGTTCATAGATCATATCAGCAATCTCCTTGCCGGATGGAGTCAGGTAGATATAGCCTTCTTTGGTAACTGTGATGTGATTCTTTTCGCGGAGATTTTTCATGGCAACACTGACACTTGATTTTTTGAAGTCCAGTTCTTCGGCGATATCAACAGCACGTACCACAGGCTTCTGATGACTGAGTACGAGGATAGTTTCAAGATAATTTTCTGCAGATTCATTTACTTTCATATAGTTGAAGCCTTTCTTTCTGAAGGAAACGGTTTATAGTTTAGAGTATAACTGACTTATATTGTAACACATAAAACTGAAATGTGCAAAAATAACAAATCATCAGCAGAAGAGAGTAATGTGGGAATCATTGACAACTCCATGAGGTTAGCGTATACTAACTATGCAAATGTGGAAAGGAGACCAGCTTATGGGAACAATTATTGTAGGAGCAGTTCTTCTTCTGGTTGTCGGTCTTGCAGTCAGAAGTATGATCCGTGACAAAAAGGCAGGAAAATCTCTTCAGTGCGGTGGAGATTGCAAAAACTGTGGTGGACACTGTCATTAGAAAAAAGTTCACCCACCACAAAAGAGAGGGGAACAAAAGAGATGTCAGAGATGCAAAGAAACAACAAAACAGCTATGATCACTCATTTTACGACAGTACTGCTTATCACAGTGCTGATGCTTTTGCAGACTATTGAGGGAAGAAGCAGTGTACTTTATCTGATCGTAATGACGGTGATCGGATTTATTCCGGTAATAGCAGAATTTATCAGCTACAGCAAAAATAAGGATACAACACTGATCAAGCATCTGGTTTCTATAGGATTTGCCGTATATTATACAGCATGTCTTTTTACCGCGACAAATCATATGATCTTTGCTTTTGTTATTCCAATGGTCTTTGTGGTGACTATTTTCAATGATGTGAGAAATCTTTTACTGATCAATGTCGGAACGGTTCTGGAAACGCTGATCGTTATCGGCGTTGGTGCAAAGCTTCATCGGTTTGGATATGTGGATACTGATACCGGTGTAATGCAGCTTATGGTCATGCTGCTTGTCGCTGTGTATTCTATTATCACTGTGAGAACAATGAAGGCCAATTCGGAAAAGAAGCTGGAAGAGGTCAGGGCATCCGAGGAAAAGGCAGAGAGGCTGCTTGAGGAGGGTCGGGCTCTTTCAGACCAGCTATCAGCAGGTGTTGGTAATATATCAGATAGAATGAATAAATTAACAGAAGCTTCCAGAGCGACCGGGCGAACCATGGAAGAAGTAAATGCCGGTTCACAGGATACGGCAGAGCATATTCAGGCACAGCAGACACAGACCATGGCGATCCAGGAACAGGTAACAGAAGTGGAAAATACAGTTCTGGCGATCCGGGGGAATATGGATCAGACACTGAAGGCGCTGGGTCAGGGTAATCATGATATTGAAGAGCTGAAAACAGAGGTAGATATTTCCGTACAGAACGGAACGGAGGTAACTGCGAAGCTGGAAGAACTCGAGCATTATATGGAAGAAATGCATTCCATTGTAGAACTGATCGGAGGAATCACATCTCAGACCAGTCTGCTTGCATTAAATGCCAGCATTGAAGCTGCAAGAGCTGGAGAGGCAGGCCGTGGCTTTTCTGTAGTAGCGACAGAAATTTCCGGCATGGCTACAAGAACAAAGGAAGCAACAGCCAATATTGCTGAACTGATTGGGAATGTGTCATCAGCGATCCAGAATGTTGTCGGTGTGATCAAAGAAATGATCAAAGGGATCAATGGACAGAAGGAAGGAACTGACAATGCTGCAAAGCAGTTTGATGCCATCAGGAACAGCACGGTTTCTGTGCAGCAGAGCATTACGCAGCTTGCAGATACGGTGAAGCAGCTGAAGGATTCCAACCAGAACATTGTGGATGCGGTACAGACCATGTCAGCAATCTCGGAAGAAGTTTCTGCGCATGCCGGAGAAACAATGAAGGCAGAGGAAGATAATCAGGTAACTATGAATGAGATATCAGAGATACTGAACGGACTGGTGGATCTGACGAAGGAAGGAAAATAATAAGAAATCTGGCAGCAGGCCGGATCAGGACAGACAAACAGGAGATACTCTTTCGGAGACGGAGGAGTATCTTTTTTGCTATTGAGAAAATATGAACTTGCAATATACCCAATAGGGGTATATAATAAGCTCAAATCAGGGAAGTGAGGAATAGAAAATGGAAGAAGCATGCTGCTGTCATAAAACAAAGAAAAGAGATCCGGAGGAATATAAGGATCTGATCCATCGCCTGAACCGGATCGAGGGACAGATCAGGGGGATTAAGGGCATGATAGAAAGAGATGCCTATTGTACAGATATTCTGACACAGGTAGCGGCAGTAAGTGCTGCATTGAACAGCTTTAATAAGGTTTTGCTGGAAAATCACATGAAAACCTGCGTTGTGAGAGATATTAAGGAAGGAAAAGAAGAAACAGTAGATGAACTGATGAAGATCCTTCAGAAGCTGATGAAGTAGAAGTCTTAGAAGTACAAGCACTAAATTTGAAGAGAGGAGTTATGAGAAAATGAAACAATATACAGTAACAGGGATGAGCTGTGCCGCCTGCAGTGCCAGAGTGGAGAAGGCAGTTTCCAAAGTAGACGGTGTCAGTGCCTGCTCCGTCAGTCTCCTGACAAACTCTATGGGCGTTGAGGGAGATGCAGACAGTGCGTCGGTCATCCGGGCAGTTGAGGAAGCAGGATACGGGGCAGCCCTGAAGGAAGCTGACAGAGAGGCAGGACACAATGCTGAAAGCATCAGGGAGCAGGAAAAGGCACTGGAAGATAATGAGACACCGAAGCTGAAAAAGAGGCTGTTTTCATCTATTGGCTTTCTGATCGTACTGATGTATTTTTCCATGGGACATATGATGTTTGGCTGGCCTCTGCCGGCATTCTTTGAAGGAAATCATGTGGCTATGGGACTGGTACAGCTTTTGCTGACCATTATGATCATGGTGATCAACCAGAAATTTTTTATCAGCGGCTTTAAGAGTCTTTTTCACAGAGCACCGAATATGGACACGCTGGTTGCCATGGGAAGCAGCGCTGCCTTCCTGTACAGCACCTATGCACTGTTTGCCATGACAGATGCGCAGGTGAAGGGTGATATGACCGGTGTCATGAAGTATATGGATGAGTTTTATTTTGAATCTGCAGCCATGATCCTGACACTGATCACAGTAGGAAAGATGCTGGAAGCGCATTCCAAGGGAAAGACTACAGATGCACTGAAGGGTCTGATGAAGCTGGCTCCCCAGAAAGCAGTTCTGCTTATCGGGGGAGAAGAGAAGGAGGTTCCCGTTGATCAGGTGAAAAAGGGAGATCTTTTCCTGGTAAAGCCTGGAGAGAATATACCTGTGGATGGTATTGTAGTGAAGGGAAGCAGCGCTGTCAATGAGGCAGCTCTTACCGGAGAAAGCATCCCGGTGGACAAGGCAGAAGGTGACGAGGTATCTGCAGCTACTATTAATCAGTCCGGTGTTCTTACCTGTGAGGCAGTCAGAGTAGGGGAGGATACGGCTCTTTCCAGGATCATCCAGATGGTCAGCGATGCAGCTGCTACCAAGGCACCGATCGCCAGGATAGCAGATAAGGTCTCGGGTATTTTTGTGCCGGCAGTGATCGCCATTGCTGCTGTCACTTTCCTGGTATGGATCCTGGCAGGGCAGAGCTTTGGATATGCACTTGCAAGAGCCATTTCTGTACTGGTGATCAGCTGTCCCTGCGCCCTTGGACTGGCAACGCCTGTAGCAATCATGGTAGGTAACGGTATGGGTGCCAGAAACGGCATTTTATTTAAGACAGCAGCTTCTCTGGAAGAAACCGGCAAGACAGAAATTGTGGTACTGGATAAGACAGGAACCATTACTAAGGGTGAACCCAGAGTGACCGATATACTGCCGGCAGAAGGTGTGCCAGAGGAACGCCTGCTTACACTTGCTTATTCTCTCGAGAAGAACAGTGAGCATCCGTTGGCAGGAGCAGTCATAGCATACGCTGAGGAAAAGCAGCTGAGAGCAGAAGAAGTAACAGGGTTTCAGGCGCTTCCCGGGAACGGTCTTCTTGGAAGGGGCAGAGATGGACTTCTGACTGGAGGAAGCTTTGCCTATATCAGCAGCAAAATACCTCTTTCAGCAGATACAGAGGAAAAGGTAAAGCAGCTTGCAGGAGAGGGAAAGACACCTCTGCTGTTTGGCCTTGATAACCAGTTCCTTGGTATGATCGCTGTTGCAGATGTGGTCAAAGAGGACAGCATGGAAGCAGTGAAGGAGCTGACAGATATGGGAATCCGTGTGATCATGCTGACCGGTGATAATGAAAGAACTGCCAGGGCAGTAGCTGCAAGGGCAGGTATCACGGAGGTGATCGCAGGAGTACTGCCGGATGGCAAGGAACAGGTAGTGCGTTCCCTGAAGGAAGAAGGCAGGGTAGCCATGGCGGGCGATGGTATCAATGATGCACCGGCACTGACGAGGGCGGATGTTGGGATTGCCATTGGTGCCGGAACTGATGTTGCCATTGATGCCGCAGATGTGGTGCTGATGAAGAGCAGCCTGAAGGATATTCCGGCGGCTGTGCGTTTGAGCCGGGCAACTCTCAGAAATATCCATGAGAACCTGTTCTGGGCATTTATTTACAATATTATTGGAATCCCACTGGCAGCAGGCGTATGGATCCCGCTGTTCCACTGGCAGTTAAATCCCATGTTCGGGGCGGCAGCCATGAGTCTTTCCAGCTTCTGCGTGGTAACCAATGCCCTGCGGCTGAATCTGTTTAAGGTATATGACAGCAGCCATGACAGGAAGCAGAAGGGCAGAGGAAAGGCGGCAGAGGAAAGCATAAAAAATAAAAATATAAAGAAAGAAGAGGGTAATGAAATGAAGAAAACAATGAAGATCGAAGGCATGATGTGTGGACACTGTGAGGCAGCTGTAAAGAAGGCACTGGAAGCAGTAGATGGTGTGGAGAGTGCACTGGTAAGCCATGAAAAGGGCAGCGCAGAAGTGACACTGACAAAAGAGGTCGCTGATGATGTGCTGAAAAAGGCAGTGGAAGATAAGGATTATAAGGTAACAGCGATCGACTGACACTACTGCAGAAGTTATTGAAAATGAAAATTCCTATTGACATCACCTTCCACTGTGGTATAATACAATCAAACATATGAATAATTGTTCATATGAAACAACTTTAAAGGAAGAGGATGAGAACATGAAAAAGACTTATAAAATTGATGTTGATTGTGCAAACTGTGCTAATAAGATGGAAGAGGCAGCTAAGAACACTGCAGGTATCAAGGATGCTACTGTTAACTTTATGACATTAAAGATGATCGTTGAATTTGAGGATGGCACCGAACCTGCTGCAGTTATGAAGGATGTATTAAAGAACTGTAAGAAGGTAGAGGACGACTGCGAGATCTTTTTATAGAGAAAAGAGGAAGCATATGAATAAGAAACAGAAAAAGGTATTGATTCGGATTATTGTGGCAGTTGCGTTACTGATTATACTGTCATTTGTACCTGCAGAGGGATGGCTGCAGCTTGCACTGTATATGATCCCCTATCTGGTGATCGGATATGACATCCTGAAAAAGGCTGTCAAGGGGATCATGAATCGTCAGGTATTTGATGAGAATTTCCTGATGGCAGTTGCTACAGTGGGAGCAATCGCACTTGGTGATTATAAGGAAGGCGTTGCCGTTATGCTGTTCTATCAGATCGGTGAGCTGTTCCAGAGCTATGCGGTAGGTAAGAGCCGCAGAAATATCAGTGAGCTGATGGATATCCGTCCGGACTATGCCAATATAGAGAAGGATGGAGAAGTCGTACAGGTAGATCCCGATGAAGTGGCGATCGGAACGATAATCCTGGTAAAGCCGGGAGAAAAGATCCCGATAGATGGTATTGTTACAGAAGGAACCTCCAGTCTGAATACCAGCGCACTGACAGGAGAGAGCCTCCCTAGAAATGCAAAGGAAGGTGATGAGGTCATCAGTGGCTGTATCAACATGACCGGTCTTTTGAAGATTAAGACAACCAGGGAATTTGGAGAGTCCACCGTTTCCAAGATCCTGGAGCTAGTAGAAAATTCCAGCTCCAGAAAATCAAGATCCGAGAATTTCATTTCCAAATTTGCAAGGGTATATACACCGGCTGTCTGCTACGGCGCAGTAGCACTGGCACTGATCCCGCCCATTGTCAGAATGGTATTTATGGGACTGCCGGCTGACTTTGGCACATGGATCTACAGAGCGCTGACCTTCCTTGTTATCAGCTGTCCCTGTGCACTTGTGATCAGTATTCCTTTAAGCTTCTTTGCCGGGATCGGCGGAGCAAGTAAGGAAGGTGTCCTTGTGAAGGGCTCCAATTATCTGGAGACACTTTCACAGACAAAATACGTAGTATTTGACAAGACAGGAACGATGACACAGGGTGTCTTTGAAGTCAGTGGTATTTTTCCGGCAGCACTCTCAAAGGAAGAGCTGATCGAGTGTGCTGCCTGTGCAGAAAGCTATTCCAGCCATCCGATCAGCAAGAGCCTGCAGAAGGCTTATGGCAAAGAGATTGATAAGAACCGTGTAACAGAAGTAACAGAGGTCAGCGGCAAGGGCGTGACAGCTAAAGTAGATGGCAGGCTGGTGGCAGCCGGTAACGGCAGGCTCATGGATCAGCTTGGCATTTCCTATACGGTATGCGATCAGGTAGGAACCCTTGTTTATGTGGCAGTTGATGGTACTTTTGCAGGATGTATTGTGATTTCCGATCTGTTAAAGCCTCATGCAAAGGAAGCTATTGATGCACTGAAAAGGGCAGGTGTAACAAGGACGGTCATGCTGACAGGAGATACGAAGCGGGTAGCAGATTCTGTAGCAGCGGAGCTTGGTATCCATGAGGTGTGCAGTGAGCTGCTCCCGGCTGATAAGGTAGCAAAGGTGGAAGAGCTGCTTGCGAAGAAGAGCGAGAAGGAAAAGCTGGCCTTCGTAGGGGATGGTATCAATGACGCACCGGTGCTTTCCAGGGCGGATATCGGAATTGCCATGGGGGCTCTTGGTTCAGATGCAGCGATCGAGGCAGCAGATATCGTTCTGATGGATGATGACCCGTTGAAGATTGCCAAGGCAATTAAAATTTCCAGAAAATGTATTCGTATTGTTTATGAGAACATTTATTTTGCAATCGGTATCAAGGTGATCTGCCTGATCCTGGGTGCACTTGGTATTGCCAATATGTGGGCAGCTATTTTCGCAGATGTAGGAGTTATGGTGATTGCTGTACTGAATGCGATCCGGGCTCTGTTTGTAAAGAAGCTGTAGGCTGGTTCGTAGTAAAAGAGGATGAAGGAGGCGAGGCGCTATGGCAGAAATAGAATGCTGTGATACTGTAGAGGTTCATGAGGATCTGCTGAAAATTGTAAAAGAAACCATGCCGGATGAAAAAGAACTGAATGATCTGGCAGATCTGTTCAAGATTTTTGGGGATTACACCCGTATCCGTATTCTGTTTGTTCTTTTTGAAGCAGAGGTATGTGTCTGTGATCTGGCACAGGCGCTTGATATGACACAGTCGGCTATTTCCCATCAGCTCAAGATACTGAAGCAGAGCAGACTGGTAAAGAGCAGACGGGAAGGCAAATCGATCTTTTACTCTCTGGCAGATGAGCATGTAGAAACGATCATCGGCAAGGGAAGAGAGCATATTGAAGAGGACTGAAGAGGTCATGTTTATAATCAGGCTGCAGGAGAAAGCTATCTCCTGTGGTCTTTTTTTATAAAATGTGATAAACTGCTTGCAGTTGAAAGGAAATGAAGGCAGAAAATGAATAGATTAATGAAAACAAAATGGAAGCAATTGGGAATATTGGCACTCTGCATCGTATTGCTGTTTACAAGTGCCTGTGACAGGACAGGGCAGAAAGAAACAGAACAGAACAGTGAAGCAGAAAGTCAGGGCAGCAGCGGGGATCAGGACAGAGCTCAGGCACTGGCAGATGGCAAATATGAGATAGAAGTGACACTTTCTGGTGGAAGTGGCAGAGCCACGGTGGATTCACCCTGTGAGCTTACCGTTTCCGGAGGGCAGATGACAGCCAGGATTGAGTGGAGCAGTCCAAACTATGATTATATGCTGGTGGATGGAGAAAAATATCTGCCGGTCAATACAGAGGGAAACTCGGTATTTGAGATCCCGGTCGCTGTACTTGATGAGGAAATCCCGGTAGCTGCTGACACGACGGCCATGAGTAAGCCCCATGAAGTGGAATATACGCTGATGTTCCATAGTGCTGCAGAGGGTGAAGCAGTTCAAAGTGAAAGCAGCCTGGAAGAAAATAAAACGGAGGGATCAGATGTCCTTTTGGGTAGTCCTCAGATCAGCAGTGAACTCACCTATACAGGCAGTATTCCCCTTACCTATGCAAAGGAATTCCGGGTGGATGAATATGCGGGGGGCTATCGGCTTCTTACGACCCGCAATGAGAAACGGATACTTCTGATCCCGGAAGAGGGGAAAGCTCCAGATGATCTTCCAGAGGATGTACAGGTATTACAGCAGCCGGTGACAGATATTTATATTGCAGCCTCCGCTGTGATGGATTTCTTCGCAGGTCTTTATGATGACCTGTCCTGTATACGGTATTCATCCCTGACTGAAGAAAGCTGGGGAATTGAAGAAGCAAAGGAGGCCATGGAAGAAGGAAGGATAAAGTATGCGGGGAAATACAGCGCACCGGATTATGAACAGCTTCTTTCAGGAGGCTGCAAGCTTGCGGTGGAGAACACGATGATCTTTCATTCGCCGGAAATCAAAGAGCAGCTGGAGGCTCTTGGCATACCGGTAATGATCGATTATTCCAGCTACGAGACGCATCCGCTTGGAAGAGTGGAGTGGGTGAAGCTTTATGGGGCACTGCTTTCCAGGGAAGAAGAGGCGGAAGCTATTTTTGAAGAACAGGAAGAGATACTGAAGCGTGTGACGGAAGAAATATCGGCACAGACAGAGCCTTCTACGGTGGCGTTCTTCTATATCAATGCATCCGGTGGCGTGAATGTGAGGAGGTCCACAGACTATGTGCCGGAAATGATAGCACTTGCCGGTGGAAGCTATATCCCGGAAAGTACAGGGAAGGATAGTGATGGAAGGGCCAGCGTCAATATGCAGATGGAAGCTTTTTACCAGCAGGCGAAGGATGCTGATTATCTGATCTACAACAGCACGATTGAAGGAGAGGTACATTCCCTGCAGGAGCTGTGTGATAAGGATGAGGTACTGAAGGATTTTAAGGCAGTGAAAGAAGGACGGGTATTCTGTACCACAGGGGATCTGTATCAAAGGTCGCTGTCAGCTGGTGTTTTCATTGAGGACGTGCATAAAATGCTGACGGGAAAAAAGGATCTGCGGTTTATGTACCCACTTTCGTGAAAGCTGTGAAGGAGAGGGCAGGAATATCAGGAGGGAATCATAAAAAAATGGGAGAAAAAAGGCAAGAAAGACGATATGGGACTGCTTTTGTGGTATTGGCTGTGCTGCTAATGATCCTTTTCATATGTAATATCTGTATTGGAAGTGTGCCGGTTTCTGTTCTGGAGGTGAAAAGCTATTTTCTTGGAGGGAACGTTCCGGAGGTAACAGCAGGAATCATTGGCAAGATCAGACTGCCAAGGGCACTGGCAGCGATGCTTCTTGGCGGGGCACTTGCACTGTCAGGATACCTTTTGCAGAGCTTTTTCAGAAATCCGATCGCAGGACCCTTTGTGCTTGGTATTTCCTCCGGAGCCAAGCTGGCAGTAGCGGTGCTGATGATCCTTTCTTTAAGGAGAGCAATGCAATTAAGCTCACTGATGATGATCACTGCAGCTTTTGTGGGGGCGATTCTGTCCATGGTCTTTGTGCTTGCCATGTCAAAGCGTGTGAATAAGATGTCAGCACTGATCGTCAGTGGTGTGATGATCGGCTATATCTGTTCGGCAATTACAGATTTTATCGTGACATTTGCAGAGGATTCCCAGATCGTGAACCTGCATAACTGGTCCAGAGGGAGCTTTTCGGGGATCAATATGGGAAATGTACAGGTAATGGCGGTTGTAGTGTTCAGTAGTTTTTTGCTTGTTTTTTTTCTGGCAAAGCCGATCAGTGCCTATGAGATATCAGAGGTGACGGCAAAGAGCCTTGGTGTCAATGTCCCCTTTCTTAAGATAAGTCTTGTGATTCTGTCGAGCATTTTATCGGCCTGCGTGGTTGCCTTTGCAGGACCGGTTTCCTTTGTGGGTGTGGCAACACCACATCTGGTGAAGAGGCTGCTTGGATCATCAAAGCCTATCCTGATGATACCGGCCTGTTTCCTTGGCGGGGCAGTATTCTGTCTGCTTTCAGATCTGATCGCCCGCATGGTCTTTTCACCCACGGAGCTGAGTATCAGCACAGTGACAGCAGTATTTGGGGCACCGGTGGTACTGATCGTGATGGCAAAGCGGCGTAAGGATGTGTAATACTGGACAGGTGATGGAAGAACAGCCGGTGTGGCAGAAGGGTGTGAGGAGCAGGTATGGAGCAGAATTATGAATTTAAACTGGATAAGCTGACAGTCGGCTATGAGGGAAAGCCGCTGATACGGGATATCACGTTATCTCTGGAAAAGGGAAGGATCCTGACGTTGATCGGTCCAAATGGTGCCGGTAAATCCACAATACTGAAAAGTATCGCAAGACAGCTGGCTGCTCTTGGCGGCAGGATGTATTTTGGAGAAAAGGATCTTGCAGCCTGCAGCAGGGAGGAACTGGCCAGAACGATGGCAGTCGTCCTGACAGACAGGCTTCATACAGAACTGATGACATGCCGGGATGTGGTGGCATTTGGAAGATATCCCTATACAGGGCGTTTCGGACTTCTTTCGGCGGAGGATAAAGAAAAGATAGAAAGCGCCATGGAGCTTGTCCATGTGCAGGAGCTTTCAGAAAAAGATTACGGAAGGATCAGTGACGGACAGAGGCAGAGAGTGCTTCTGGCCAGGGCGATCTGTCAGGAGCCGGAGCTTCTTATATTGGATGAACCGACTTCCTATCTGGATATTAAATATAAGCTGGAATTTTTGTCGATCCTTTTAAAGCTGCAGAAGGAGAAAGACCTGACTGTGATCATGTCGCTGCATGAGCTTGAGCTGGTATCACAGGTATCCGACAGGATTCTTTGCGTAAGGGGGGAATATGCAGACCGGTACGGGACACCGGAGGAGATCCTTCAGGAGGAGTATATCTGTGGGCTGTTTGGGATTCCAAAGGAGCTGCAAAGGAGTGACCTTGGAAAAGAAATCCTTTCCTCTATTCTTATTTAAAATGAGTGATCATGACAGACAGGCACTGGAGAAGACAGGGCTTTTATAGGTGTTTATAGGCGGATAACCAGGCTTTTCTTGCATTGTTAGCGGCATAATGTTACAATAAAAAGTGGATTTTTGACAGGAAAGGATCCACAGATAAACAAGGAGCAAATGCCGGTAAACGGATACAACAAAGAATGGATAAAGCGAAATTTACAGACAGATATTGCAGGGCATACGGAAGATATGCCGTTTCACTGAAAAAGACGGGAAAGCAGGATAAGCTTCAGAAGAAGGTTACAACAGCCTGTCAGAATATCAGGGACGGCAAGGTTCTGAAGATGCCCTCTTTGTATGCCCATATAGCAGTATTATATGCCATAGCACTGCAGACGGATGATCAGTCAATGCTGAAGAAGATTAAGGATGCCGTCCGCACATTGGCCAAGCAGGACTATAATTACATCCAGAACAGACAGCTTGAGGATGATTTTTGCGAATACATGCTGTCAAAGCCATCATTTCTGACAAAGGGAACGGCTCTTCCAGACAAGTACCAGAGCTACAGGCAGGGACTGATGAAGCGTCAGATCGCTGAGATGGTAACAACGGAGCCAACCATGGAGTATCCGCAGGCACGGCAGATGCAGAGGCATTTTATCCTGCATATCGGGCCGACCAATTCCGGTAAGACCCATGATGCCCTGCAGATGCTGATGAGGGCAGAGCATGGGACGTATCTGTCACCATTGCGTCTTCTGGCTTTGGAGGTCTATGATCTGATGGCAGAAAATCAGGTAAACTGCACGATGGTTACGGGAGAAGAAACCCTTTATGTGGAAAACAGCACGGTAACATCACAGACAATAGAAATGCTGGCAATGGATGATGAATATGATGTGGCAGTGATTGATGAGGCTCAGATGATCGAGGATGATTTCAGGGGAAGTAACTGGGTCAAGGCGATCCTTGGGATCCGGTGTCCGCTGATCCATGTCTGTGCCAGCCAGGATGCGGAAATGATCCTGAAAAGGATCATAGAAAAATGTAATGATACCTATGAAGTGGTTTATCATGAAAGAAAAACAGAGCTGGTGCTGGAATCACAGCCGGTATCCCTGAAGGAAAAGCTGGCAGAGGATATCAAGGAAGGGGATGCCATTATCATGTTCAGCAAGCGTGCAGTACTTGACATGGCAGCCAGACTGGAGCTTTCCGGGATCAGTGCAAGTGTTATCTATGGGCATCTTCCGCCGGAGATCCGAAAGAAGGAAGTACGTAAATTCCTTTCCGGGGAGACCCATGTTGTGGTTTCCACAGATGCGATCGGAATGGGATTAAATCTGCCGATCCGGAGAATTGTTTTTGGTGAGACCGTCAAATTTGACGGAAATGAAAGAAGAGTACTGAAGCAGCAGGAGATCCTGCAGATCGCAGGGAGAGCAGGCAGATTTGGTAAATATGAAAAAGGATACGTGACAGCAGGGGATGAAGAAGGACTGCTTCTGATTGACAGCGCCCTGAAGGAGCCGCTGAAGGATATTGCATACGCCAGGCTTGGCTTTCCAAAGGTGCTGCTTTCCCTGGATCATCCACTGGATGAGCTGCTGAGGACATGGGAGAGCATTCCGGCAGGCTTTCCGTACAAGAAGATCGATGTATCTGAAATGCTGGAGCTTTATCGTATCCTGAAGAAAAACAGCAGAGATTTCATGTATCTGCCGGAGGGCGATAATAAAGAAGTGATCTTTGACATGATATCCTGTCCGCTTGATATCAAGTCAAGCGCCATTGTCAACAAGTGGTGTCAGTACTGTATGGATTATACAGCGGATGTTTCACTTACCTTTCCACTGTTCAGCGCAAGGCTCGGAAGCAATCTTCTGGAAAGCTATGAAATCTATTACCGCATGCTGGATCTTTATCACAATTTTTCCGTCCGTATGGGAAAGATCGTGGATGAGGAAAGACTGAAGGAAGAACGGGATCGGACAGATGAGAGGATCACGGGGATTCTGGCCGGCAGCAAGAAATCCTATATTAAGCGATGCAGGGTGTGTGGAAAGGTACTTCAGCTGGATGACCGATTTGGCATATGTAATGAATGCTATGAGGAAGAGAAACGGCGGGCGGCAGAAAATCCAGTGAAGAGACCGTCAGGAAGAGGACAGCATGGAGGACATCGGAAAAGACACAGAAGGCATTAGGATCACGTGGCTTGGGACAGCAGCCTTGAAGCTTGAAAATAAAGAGGGAACTGTGCTGATCGATCCTTTCGTGGAGATGGACGGGGCAGAAAATCAGAATGACAAAGAAGATTTCCTTTCTGGAGATGCCATATTGATCACGCATGGTCATCTGGATCATTTATCACTGGTGCCGGTATTGGAAGGTATCCGGAGAATGCCTGTTTACTGTACAGCGACACCGGAGCAGACATTATACAGGCATGGAATAGAAGCCTCACTGGTTCACAGGATCAGTCCGGGAGACCGGTTTATGGTCTGTGGATTTACCGTCCGGGTAGATACCGGTGTGCATATTCATTTTGACAGAAAGCTGGTAAGAAAAAAGCTTTTGTCTGCCAGAGTATTCCGGTATCGCAGGAATCTGAAGAGGATCCTGAGGCTGCATCTTCAGTACCCGGAGCACAGGGAGACGGTTCTGTATGAATTATCCTGGCAGGATATAAGGATCCAGGTCATGGGGAGCCTTGGACTTTCTGAAAATGAGGATTATCAGGAAGGAGCAGATCTGCTCTGCCTTCCCTACCAGGGAAGCAGTACGCTGGAGGCGCATGCCAGAAAGGTATTACAGAGGCTTAAACCAAAGGCAGTGCTGCTGACACATTTTGATGATGCCTATCCCCCGGTTTCTGATACTGTGGAAATGGAGGGGCTTAAGGAAATGATGCAGAGAGAATTCAGGGAAATCAGATTTATCATCCCTGATGCGGGAAAACAGATACTGCTGCCCCGGAAAATGGGTAGTACTGATTGCGTATAGACAATCAGAAACAGCTTTTATATAATAAACCAATAGTATAATTTGGGGAATATATATGAAGAAAAAGGACTGTTTTTGTGTGGAATATTGTGTTTTTTTTATCTGTCTGCGCCTGCATGAGAGGAAATAACGGGGAAAAAGAGGAACTGCCAGAGATCGTGATCGGTGGTTCCCTTTATGCACCCTATTTTTACAGGGATGTGAGTGGATCCTATGCAGGGATCGATGCAGAACTTGCGGCAGAAGCCTGCAGGAGGATCGGATATTAGCCTGTATTTACAGAAGTGGATCTTCCGGAAAGAAACAAACTTCTGAGAGAGGGGACAATAGACTGTATCTGGTGCTGTTTTACCATGGATGGAAGGGAAGAAGAGTATCAGTGGGCATGACCCTATCTTTATACCAGACGTGTCTTTGTTGTAAAGAAAGACAGCGATATCAGAGAGCTTTCCGATCTTGTGGGAAAGACGATCGCACTTCAGGCGGGATCCATAGCGGGTGTCAGGATCCTCGTGGTTGAGGATAATGAACTGAATATGGAGATTGCAGAATATATGTTTACAGAGAGGGGTGCTGTTGTAGAAAAGGCAGCAGATGGCAAAAAAGCGCTGGAAATGTTTGCTGCGTCGGAAGAAGGATACTATGATGTTATTATGATGGACATTATGATGCCGGAAATGGATGGGCTGGAAGCAACAAGAAGGATCCGGAGGATGGACAGGAAGGATGCGGAGACCGTCCCCATTTTCGCAATGTCAGCCAATGCTTTTGATGATGATGTCGCAAGGAGCAGGGCGGCAGGAATGAATGAGCATCTGTCCAAGCCGCTTTCCTTTGAAAAGGCGGCAGCGGTGATCGCACAGTATGTCAGAAAAAATGAAGAATAAATCAGGGAACAGCTTTCTGAAAGAGAGGGCTGTTCTTTTTTTACTTTTGGATGCCACTTTTTGTGTCATGAAAAATAGTGTTGACAACATATATCGAGGTGTGATATATAATATATATCGAATCACGATATATCTAATTGCGATGTATCCAAACGTGATATATCGAATTGAAATGCACAGGGAAGAATCAGTATTCCCTGTGCTAAAAGAAAAGAGGAGAAAGATGGAGGATCGAATCAGAAAGATTTACTGTCCCATGACAGAAACCGGATTTTATATTCTGTACTGCCTGCAGAGACCGCAGCATGGTTACGGGATCGGGCAGCAGGTGAAGGTGATGACCGGAAATCAGGTTGTTATCAGTCCAGGAACCATGTATGGCACACTTTCCAAGATGGAGGGGGACGGGCTGATCCGGTTTGATCATGAGGAAGAGAAGCGGAAGCTGTACTGTATGACACCGCTTGGAGAAGAGGTACTGGAAACAGAAAAGAAAAGGATCAGACGATTATACCAGAACAGTCAGGGGGAAGAATATCATGAGTAATACAAAGACATTTACAAGGATTTTTACTATAGCAGATTATGAAGAGGAAGAAAACTGGTTAAGGGAGCAGAGCAGAAAGGGACTTCACCTGCAGAAGATGATCCAGCCATTTATTTATATTTTTGAGGTGGGGAAGCCGGAGGAGATGATCTACCGTCTGGATTATAGAAATGCAAAAGGTGATCAGGACTATGCGCAGATGTTTGCCGACTATGGATGGGAATGCTGTGGTAAATGCTTTGGCTGGATCTATTTCAGGAAGCCTGCCAGTGCTGTGACCTGTGAGGAAGAGGGAGAGCTTTTTTCAGACAGTGAATCCAGGCTTTCCATGGTGCAGCACGTGATTCAGACCAGGATGCTTCCGCTGCTTGTCGTTTTCCTGTGCATACTGATCCCGCAGTGGACAAACGTCATGAACAGTCCGGATGAGATTACGCTGGAGGTGATATTCAGTATATTGATGCTCCTGTATGTGATCCTGATCCTGCATTGTGGAAGAAAGCTGTACAGTCTCAGGAAGAAACTGAAAAAATTCTGAGAAGCACTGAAGGAGAAAACAGAAACAAAAGAGCGCAGGTTTTCAAAATCATAATAGACGCAGAAAATAAGCAGTGGTACACTGAATGTAATACAGACGGAAGGACAGAGCTGATGGAGCTTTATGTGACGAAGAATCAAAAAAAACTCCGGTGCGGAATTACAACAGGTACCTGCTGCACAGCAGCAGCACTGGCTTCGGCCAGGCTGCTTTTTTGTGTATGTGGAAATAAAGAGAACGGGCAGGAGGAAGCTGTGAACTTAAGACTGCCAGGAGGCAGTCAGATGCAGGTGCCGGTTTTTATGTCAGAAAGGACAGATGATTTCGCAGAATATTATGTGGTCAAGGACAGCGGGGACGATCCGGATGTGACTAACCATGCAAAGATCTATGCGGGAGTAAGGATCCTTCCGGATGAAACAGAACCGCAGAAAGACTGGTTCTGTGACGAGGAAAGAAAAGGTCTGTATCTGACAGGGGAAGAGGGGATCGGAAGAGTCACAAGAGAAGGACTTCCTGAGAAAACAGGACAGGCAGCGATCAATCCGGTGCCAAGGAAGATGATCTTTGGAGCAGTGAGGGAAGTACTGAAGCTGGCTGATGTGTCAGAAAGGGTGCTGATCACTGTGCGGATTCCAGGTGGTGAGGAACTGGCAGAGCGGACCTTTAACAGAAAGCTGGGGATCGTCGGAGGCTTGTCTGTTCTTGGAACGACAGGGATACTGGAGCCTATGAGCGAAAAAGCGATCGTGGATACCATTGAGACGGAGATCAGACAGAGGGCTGCAGCCGGAGAAAAGAACCTTCTGCTTACACCCGGAAATTACGGCAGGGGGTATGTCAGTGAATATCTGCAGCTTGACATGGACAGCAGTGTGAAGTGCAGCAATTATATAGGAGAAACCATTGATCTGGCGGTCAGCTATGGTATGGAGAGGATCCTGCTTGTGGGAAATATCGGCAAGCTGGTCAAGCTGGCGGCAGGGATCATGAATACCCATTCCAAGGTGGCAGATGGCAGAAGAGAGATCATGGCATTATACACCTTTCTGGCAGGGGGCTCCAGGGAACTTGCAGAGAAGATCATGTCCTGTATTAATACAGAGGAAATGATACCGCTTCTTGAAAAAGCGGGGCTCAGGGAAGCAGTGATGGAAAAACTGCAGGAAGCAATTGACGGTTATGTCAGACACAGAGGCGGCTCTAAGGTGACGATCGCTGTAATGCTGTTTTCAGAGCATTTCGGATTTCTGACACAGACGAAGGAAACAGCAGAGCTTCTGCCTTATTTTACAGGCAGGAATGAGAGAAAGGATGAAACATGATTTATTTTGTAGGTGCAGGACCGGGAAGTGAGGATCTGATCACGGTAAGGGGGCAGCGGTATCTGACAGAGGCAGATATTGTGATCTATGCAGGATCACTGGTCAACCCGGCGCTTTTGAAAAATACCAAAGAAGACTGCCAGATCTACAACAGTGCATATATGACTCTTCCTGAGGTGATCCAGGTAATGGAGGAGGGAGAAAAGGCAGGAAAAATGACAGTCAGGTTACATACAGGGGATTCCAGCCTGTATGGCGCTGTCAGGGAGCAGATGGAAGAGCTGCAAAAGAGAAATATAGCCTGGGAGGTGTGCCCGGGAGTCAGCTCCTTTTGCGGGGCGGCAGCAGCACTTTCCCTGGAATATACGCTTCCCGGGATATCCCAGAGTGTGATCATCACACGCACAGAGGGAAGGACTGCTGTTCCGGAAAAAGAGAGCCTTCGAAGCCTTGCAGCCCATCAGGCTACCATGGTGCTGTTTTTATCATCAGGACTGGCAGAAGAGGTAAGCCGGGAGCTGATCGGTGGTGGATATGCGCCGGATACTCCGGCAGCAGTTGTATATAAAGCAACCTGGCCGGAGGAAAGGAAATTTGTTACCACACTTTCTTTGCTTCCGGAGAAGATGAAAGAAGAGGGCATTTCAAGGACAGCGCTGATCATCGTGGGAAATGTGATAGACAGTGGCTTTGAAAGATCGAAGCTTTATGATCCTTGTTTTACTACCGGATATCGGAAGGGGATGGACACGCAGAATGTCGGAAAGGAGAAAGGCTATGAGAGCAGGAATGATTGCCTGCAGTGAAGCAGCATATGACCTGATGATCCTGGTCAGGGAAAGATGGCAGCAGAAGCATCCGGAGGATGAGCTGGAATATAAGGTGAAGTGCAGGGCACTTTCCTCCATTTCCATGGCTGAAACTGTGACAGAGCTGACAGGAAGCTGGTTCCTGGATAAGGATGCTATTCTTTTTTTCTGTGCCAGTGGAATTGCAGTACGCAGTATTGCACCCTTTCTCAGACATAAGGCGAAGGATCCGGCTATCCTTGTCATTGATGAAACCGGAAGGTTCTGTATTTCCCTTCTTTCAGGTCATCTTGGCGGAGCCAATACGCTGACAGAGGAAATTTCCGGACTGATGGCAGATAAGGGGATGATCCCGGTGATCACTACAGCCACAGACCGGGAGGGATGCTTTGCTGTTGATGAATTTGCCAGAAGGAATGGGCTTGTCCTGACTGATTTCCAGTGCGCAAAGGAAATTTCTGCAGCGATCCTCCAGGGGGAGAAAATATTCTTTGACTGCAGCTATCCTGTAGAAGGAGAAGTGCCGGAAGAGCTGATTCTTGAAAAAAGCAGGGGAAAAGAAAATGGTCTTGAAAGGGAAGAAAAGCGTATCCTGATCTCGGACAGGGTATACACAGCTGCCGGAGCTGCAAAGAAGGGATGCTGCCTGCAGCTATTGCCAAAGAATATTGTAGTTGGTATTGGATGCAGAAAGGGAACTGATAAGGAAATGATCCGGCAGGCAGTCACTGCACATCTGCACAGTCTCTGTCTTTCAGAGGAGGCAATTGCCGGTGTGGCAAGCATTGACTTGAAGCAGGAGGAAGAAGGGATCCTTGCCTTCTGCCGGGAAAAGCAGATTCCCTTTATGACCTATTCTGCAAAGCAGCTGCAGATTCAGATGGGCAGCTTTACTGCGTCAGATTTTGTAGAAAAGGTCACAGGTGTGGATAATGTCTGTGAACGCAGCGTAGTGGCATCAGGTGCAGCTCTCCTGTCAGGCAAACGGGCAGAGAATGGTGTGACCACAGCAGTAGGAGAATATCAGAGGAGTATCGTATTTTGAAGCAGATTTATGTAGTAGGCATCGGACCTGGAAAAGAAGAAGGCATGACGGCAGAGGCAAGGGACGTGATCTCTTCCTGTGAGGTGATTGTAGGGTATCAGAAATATATGGAGCTTATCCGTGCCTTATGTAAGGGAAAGGAAATCATTGTTACCGGAATGAGGCAGGAAAAGGAACGCTGTGAAAAGGCACTTCTTACTGCACAGGAGGGAAGGACGACAGCTATGGTCTGCAGCGGAGATGCCGGTGTATATGGTATGGCAGGTCTGCTTTATGAAATGGGAGAGGCATATCCAGGAGTGGAGATCCGTGTGGTTCCGGGTGTGACGGCTGCCCTTTCCGGTGCGGCAGTACTTGGTGCACCGCTGTCCCATGATTTTGCATTGATCAGCCTAAGTGATCTCCTGACGCCGTATGAGCTGATCGAGAAGAGACTGGTACTGGCGGCGCAGGCAGACTTTGTGATCTGCCTTTATAATCCTTCCAGCCATAAGAGAAAGGATTATCTGAAAAAAGCCTGTGAGATCCTTCTTCGTTATAAAAGAGGGGAAACAGTCTGTGGCTATGTGAGAAATATTGGCAGAGAAGGAGAAGAAGCAGAGATCCTTTCCCTTCTGCAGCTCAGGGAGGCACAGGTAGATATGTTCACCACGGTGTTTATCGGGAACAGTACGACCAGAAGGATAGGAGATAAAATGGTAACCAAAAGAGGGTACAGGATC